>WLWD01002538.1_pt1 | contig 96318 bp, 77 predicted proteins | sample 6712731 | NCBI WGS metagenome assembly WLWD01 (sample SAMN12718690, study PRJNA576275) | sponge metagenome | isolation source: marine sponge | host: Mycale hentscheli | place: New Zealand: South Island, Marlborough, Capsize Point | collected 2014-11-01
TCAGACTGCGAACGCTAATGGCTTTATTTTGGATTACCCTTTACCATACTACCCTGGTTGGAGGTGGAGAATTTTTTGGACTCTGGTATATACCCTGATTCGTTCACCAAGAACCAAAATCGAGTACTGAGAAGGATAACCAAGAATTTTAAGGTCAGTGAACCACTCAGTAATGAAATCCCACTTGAAAGTGATGACGAAAGTGAAGAAGATACTAGTATTTAGCTAGTAATATTAAGTAATTTTGATGTATATTTATTAAGATACAACTTAATAGTGATATTAAATAATAAAGTGCTAAGTTAGCTTGTATTATTGTTAAAAAATAATTATGTAGTAGCTACTTTAGAGTTATTGGGAATAATAAAGATTTGACACTTGGTATATATTCTATACCAAAAGCATTTTTTTGTGTTCAAAATAAGCCTCTCCACTTCCTGTGGCCATGTATTGCCTCTATTTGCACAACTACAATTAATTAATTTCAGACTAACGATTTCAAGTATAATGTCTGAATGAAACTAACTTGTTCTTTCAAAATGGGGCCTAAAAATAACTATTAAGTGTTCAGTTTTTAACTCAAAAACCTCAAAAGCAATGTGTGCATGTTCTCTTTATTAAACAGTACCTGTCTCTTTTGAAATAGGGTAGCTAAAATGAAACATACCTTTTCTGCATCAATATCTGTGCAAACAAGACAAGTTTTGTCTCAATTGTTGATCACAACTTTGGCCCCCCTGAAGATATTCAAAAATTTAAACTTTGGCCCCCCTGCTCTTATTAAAAATATTCAAAAGTTAAAAAGAAAATTCAATGCAGAGCCACCAAATTTATTCTTGAATTCTCATTCCCTCATCCTGACTTAAGCAACAATTCTCTTGCCCTTCATATGCTACTTTGAAATTGTTATGGTAATTATCATGATTAATTCACTCAAACATCAAAGCGATTGTTTTAACATTTATCAAAGTGAGCATCCAAAACATTAATACTAGATCTTCTCTTCTGATAAATTACTTTAAAGCATATTTGAAGTGGTACTTGTCAGAAACAAATGCCAAGTTTATGAAAAAAATTGCCTCCTAGAAATTTCACAATTAATTTATTGATCAAGAAAGTCAGGTCTAAAATTATTCAAGTATTATGGTCTTACTTCAAATTCATTATGATCCAGACAACCCATGCTTACGTCACTATGTGTCCAATCATGTTTTAAAGCTGCCATTTTCACATTCATCTACACTAGAGCTGAAACTTAACCTTTTGTTCATTCATGTAGGTTAGCTACCTGTCCAATAGAACTTATACTTCAACATTGATCTTTTTTTGTTTTTGTTTTTGTTTTTTTAGTCACTAAAAAACTTGAACTAAGACAACAGTATTTTATACTACAGTAAGATGAATAGCTATGACACAAAGTAGGCAGTTCAATAACTGATAATCTACTCTTAATGATGACTACATAGTGAATCCTGTCCATCTGTATAATTATGGCTAATTTGCGTAGGACCCCTTGCAGTTACGTAATTTTTAATTACGTGAGGGCGGCCATGTTGGTAAGATGTATTTTTCACAATTTATAAGATAGCTTTTTTTTATCTAAACCATATGCATGTAGGTAAATAAGAGAATGGTAAAGTGATTGTTTCCCACTGTGATTGTATGGCTGGACAAGGCGAATCTTGCACTCACATAGCATCTGTCCTATTTGTCATTGAAAGTGGGGTTCGTATAAGGGATTCAATGACAGTGACCCAAAAAAAGGCATACTGGGTTATGCATGCCAACTGGCGTAAAGGAAGTAAATTATGCCCCAGTTAAAGATATTGTTTTCTGTGGAAAAAAACCGAAGTTCTGCTATGTATGAGTCACTAGATAGTAGTAGGCCTTTCAATTTCACTCACTCCCTCCCTCTCTCCAGTACCATGCTCATCTAGAAGCTCTACACCAAGTACCCCACGGGAATCGAAATCCCCTACACCTACTTCTTTTAAGGCTCCGGATTTTGATGAAGTTAAAACTTTTTTTGATGCTCTTGCTAATTGTTCATCCAAGCCAGCAGTTATTTCTTTAATTGAACCATATTCCTCTTCTTACGTCCCCAAATCATTAGATATTAATCTACCCATCTGTCTCACAGAGTTATATAAGCCTGATTATTTATGTTTAAGCTATGGTGACCTGCTAAAATTAGCTTCGAGATTACAATGACTGAAAAAGCGGCTAAAAATGCCGAACTTCAAACACGTGCTCAAGCCAATCACGTCTCTGGTTTAGAATGCGGGCTGGAAAAATAACAGTTTCTCGTCTGAAAAACGTTTGTTGTACAAACCCAGCTCAACCATCAATCAGTCTTATAATGGCAATATGTCATCCTGAACTTGCTAAATTTCGAAGTGTAGCAACCAGTTGGGGTTGCGAGCATGAAAAAACTGCCAAGTCAAACATGAATCTTGTTGCACATCAAGATTTTAAATTGATTGAATGTGGCCTATTCATTTCTCCTGAGTTTCCTTTCATCAAAATAGAGAAAAATCATGTAACTAATCTATTATGTTAACCGTATCTAAATATTTTCAAACAAATTTATTATATTGTGCAAAATCTTAATTCATATTGAGGTGAATTGTACATAAATTATTTGATCAAAGTTACAACTGAATGGTACATGAATTATTTAGTCAAAAGGGACAACTGAATCACACATATTTATTAAACCACAGCTTACATATACAATCTTATCTAAGGTTGTTACAGTTTCATTAGAGCATACAAAATCAATTGGTTGCTGGCACTAAGAATAGAGTACTTTTGCCTAATGTTACCAATTACACGTTCAACATGAATTCTCACATTGGCTATATTCCTGCTTTGTTCCACTTCAATACTACTGAGCTGAGTCTTTCCTTTAGTAAATGCAGGGATTTTCAAACTGGAACAGTATGACCCAACTGAATCTCCAATGTCAAATCCACGATCCGCCAAGATGGTATCTCCTGGAACCAGATTTTGCAGAAGAGAACAGTGCTCTGTAATGTGTTTGTCACTTGCTCTACCACCCCATCCTTCCCAAATGTAACTTACAGTCCCTTGGGGTGTAATTCCAAGAAGATATTTAACCGTATTATGGTGCTTATATGCTGAATACGTCTGAGCAGGAAAATAGCCAATGTGAGAATTCATGTTGAACGTGTAATTGGTACCATTAGGCAAAAGTACTCTATTCTTTGCCATCCATTCACCTGCCTCCTAGTCTGGCGCGCGCAGCCCCTCCGCTGAAAAAATCGGGAGGGTCTGGTGACCCGTACGTACCAGTTTGGTGTATTTCCCCATGAATCGTGAGGAAACGTATAAAATGTGTACTTCATATGATAACGTGATCTAAAAATAGTTACAATTATATCCGTGGGCGATGAGGAAAATAGTGCGGTAAGAAAAAATGCGCTGCACTTGAAGCGCGTGGTAGATCTGAGCTCCGCTGGTGATGTCTGAGAGTTGCAAGTTGGAGGAACTTATACAAGATGTGGCTACTTCTGTTGAGCTACCATTTGAGCTAAGCATGGAGCAGGTAGAAAGTATTGTACACTTTGCTAGAGGAAAGGCTGTATTTGTAAGTCTTCCAACTGGATCAGGAAAGAGCATGTGCTATATTCTTCTACCAAGAGTATTTGACAAGATAAGGGGTGTGGAGAATAAGTCGATAGTTCTGGTAATATCTCCGCTGGTGGCAATCATGCAGGAACAAGTAGAGACAGTACAGGCATTGGGAATCTCTGCTGTGTATGTTAGTGATATTGATGGCACCAGAGAAGCATTTGATAAAGAGAGGACAGTATCAAGTGGTGTACATAAGCCCAGAGGCTCTTTTCTGTAGCACTGAATGGAAAGAAATGCTTTCTACAGAATACTATAGGGAGAATTTGGTTGCCATGGTAATTGATGAAGCTCATTGCATCAGGTGGTACAGTTAGCTATATTGCCATGTAGAGTGATAACAAATGTTTTGTTTGTTTAGGGGAACTGCATTTAGGAAGGAATTCTCATGAAATAAGAAGTGTGATTCCAGATACTGTCCACGTCATGGCACTAACAGCCACTGCTACACTATCAACAAGAAGATTTATCATCAACAACTTAAGTATGGATGTGCCTTATATTATTTATGTGCCACCTGCCAAGAGCAATATAACAATTATGTGGGTGACAAGCCTAAAGGCGGTGTGGAGGTTGCATTTCAACCAATATGTGAGGCACTACGTAAGAACAAGAAGATGGACAGGGTCTTGATATTTTGCAGGAGTTATATAGTGATGTTGTCAGTGTACATCAACATTTCAAACAATTATTGAAAGAGCACATTGTGGAACCACCGGGTCAGTGATGGATCTGGGGTGGGATGGGGTGGGGGGATGGTGGGGTTTCATCTGCATGCTCAGCTAATTAGTCATGTAAGGTACCCAGACTGTCCCAATCAGCACCTAGCTAGTTCCTGCTGCTGACTTTTGCAGATGGTATGGTATGGGTGCAATGTGTGAACATGTCAACCACACGATATTTCACATAATCGGGGGAACCTGCAGTGACAGATACAAAAAAATGGCTAGGGGGGTTCTTAAAAAAAATTGATGACCACACCTATTGCTATTAGACTACTCAATCTATTGACTCTGTGAAAAAGAAAATTGTGGAACAGTTCAGTATTGAATCACCTCTGAGAGTTGTGATAGCTACAATTGCATTTGGCATGGGAATGAATTGTCGTGACATACGCCAAATCATTCACTTGGGTATCCCCCAGGATGCAGAGTCATACGTGCAGGAGAGTGGACGTGCAGGAAGAGATGGAAAGCAATCAATTGCAGTGATACTGAAGAAGCCACGTAATTTGGACAAGCGGTACACTTCAGTATGAACAAATGATAGAGTACTGCAAATGCACAACATGTCGCCGATCAATTTTGTATCGTGAATTTCCAGGTTGTGAAAGACCATCACTTGAATGTTTGTGTTGTGACTTATGTGCGAAATCATGCCAATGTGGACACTGTCATTCTAAATTAGCTTCATTTGTATACTAAATTGTTAAATGGATGACTTAAGTCTGTTAATTGTTCATCCAACTTCATACATCTTTTAACTCGAGGAAATGATTTGTGGGTTTTTAAAGTCTTCTCATTGAATACATCTCCTTTTAGAAGCTCCTGAACAACCTTGGTCAGGTCTTGAAGCCATGACTTCTTAGCGTGTCTGCCACTTGGCTTGTAAACACCCGCCCCCTCATCAAATGTTTCACTGAAGGTGGCCAGCATTCCAACAGCCTTCCCAGTTCTGAGCATCGCCTTCTTTTTCTTTTTGTTTGAACCCAAACCTTCCATTGCTGTTTTGACAAGGCGGTTTAAGTGTTCCATATGCAGGTCGCAACTAATGTTGTGACCTGGCAACCCATGAGTGTTCACAAACCTGGACCACTTAAGTTGCTCTGCAAGATGTGGTGGAAGCAAAATATACTGTGAGAGCAGAGTGAAAGCCTCACATGCATAGTTCTTGTGTCCAGTCACCTTCCATATTAACATAAAATACTTCCATATTCTCAATACTCTCTCACCATCTCCTTCACGTACTGCATCTTTAAAATCCAAATACAACAGCCCCAGGCTAATCACTAATGAAGTATAATCATACACTGTGCTAGCAGTTTCTTCTTCCTTCTTTTTCTTGAAGACCGTGTCAAGATTCACATGTTTGTCAACCACTCTCCTGGACACGTCATTGAGGACCTTGGCCCTGACCTGGTCATCCTGTCACCATGTATCCTCAGAAATGACAGATGGATCGGGGCAGTCCTGCAGTGTTGTCATCTTGAGGGAGGACATTACAGAGGCGACCACATACGCATCCACTACCAACTCAAAAAAATCTTCTGTTGCATCTACATTACATTTTGGATGAGCAGTGACATTCCTCCGATTGATAAGATTTCTCAGCTGGTACAGTGTTCCTCTGTCCATTGATGAACTGGTCTTGTACAACACTTTCCAGATGGACTGCAAAACATAGTGGCAAGTCAATTACACATGGGTTAAAGATGACAGGATGACATACCTCTAAAAAACAGACCATTGCATGCCAATCTTCGCTGACCACACAAAATCCATTCAACTTGTGCTCTTGCAGTTCACTGTTACTTCGAATGTATATAGCACCTCTTGCTCTTACGGCAGACAGCAAATCCCCACCAACAAGGGTATTGAGAAAAACCTTTTCTTGCCGTAGATTTGTTTCAGGAATTGTATTCTGGATATCAACCAATTTTGATGGCAGATAAAGCTGCATCGCCTCCAAAATTCGGGTCATCCCTTCATACGATGCTTCGTTCTCGTCAATGACTCCCAGTGGAACCTATGTGGGGGGTGGGGGGGAGTTAGTGAGTAAAAGACTTGCAGGGTTAGGGTCAAATACTCTGTATAGAATTTAAATACAAATACAAATACTCTGAAAAACTCAAGTACAAAATACAAATAGTTTATTAGATATAGTGTTTTAATTACAAATACATTGAATTGCATTACCATTAGCTGAAGTGTTGCATGATTATAATTATAACTTTTTATTTTGTTGATTTGTACTGAGCATGTTTTAAGATGCAAGCTAGCATGCTAAAGCAACCCAGGTACCCACAATTCACCAAGTTTGTTTGAAAATACTATAATATTTTGGCCTTCTGGTGGCTCTTCTAGTAGTAAATGACACAACCTAATTGAAGGAGAAAGAAATAATAATAATTCAGGGGTGAGAGAGGAGGGATAGAACTTGTAAGAATGGGTGAGAGAGAAAAATAAGTATAAACTGATGAAGAAAGTAATAATAATTCAGGGAAGAAGGGAAGAAAAATATTTTCCTCTCTCATCCCTTCTACAAGTTCTATCCCTGACATTGTCCCACAGGTAGCCAGGCAGCAATCATCACTTCAAGAAGTGTTAACAACCACAATGGACTTCAACAGCGAGCACAAACGAGCACACATGAACCTTATACAATAGTTTCCTTTCTTGTAGCACTTCTTTTCCCATGTTCCCTTTGCACTTTTTAGTTTTGTGTCAATAATAATAATATATAGGCTTCTGGGGGCCCTTCTAGTAGTGAATGGCACAACCTAATTGATGGAGAAAGAAAATAAAAATAATAATAATTCAGGGATAACAAAGGAGAGATAGAACTTGTAAGAAGGGATGAGAGAGGAAAAAATAAATAAATTAATTAAATAAACTGATGGAGAAAGAAAATAATAATTCAGGGAAGAAGGGAAGTGAGGGTAAAAAAAAAACATTTTTCTCTCTCATCCCTTCTACATATTCTATCCCTCACATTGTCCCACAGATAGCCTGCAAGCAATCATCACTACAAGAAATGTTGACAACCACAATGGACTTGAACAGGAAGCACTAACAAGCAAACACACTCACCACTTCAGATTTCTTGGACATAATGGCACTGTATTTGTGTGGAATGTGCTTTGTAACTAATTTCTTATCCTGGTAATTAAAATAGTAAAATCTTCCTTCAAAAGGTTGAGGTCATCACATGAGGGAAGAAGAATGTCAAAAAGAGTGACTTCTGTTGGCCTTTCTGTTGAGAAACTGAATAGTCTATTCTATCCCTGACACCATACACTTGAACACAGTGTAACGAGATGATTTGTGAATCACTTCGCATATACCGAGGCTGGTTTTATCTAGGTTATCAAAAACCAACTTGTAACCTGCTGTCAATGACAGGGCCTGGATTTGGGTGATGCTTGGGTGAATACAGCCGGCTCACTCACTGTAGGAGTTACCATGACAACTTCAAGCTGTTTACTAAGAGTGGGGGAAATAGAGTGACATGAAGCTTCCTCAAGTGGATCACTACTGTCAATCTCTGACAAATGAAAGCTTGAGAGTGATACACTGACTTCTGAATCGACATCACTGGCCAAGACAGGTGTAGATGAAGGCAGAGGTATAGATGAATGCAGAGGTGTAGATGAATGCAGTAGGTCAGCAACAGCTACAGCAGCACCAAGGTTTGCCATCTAAAAATCAGTGTCATTCAAAATTATGACACACTTTGGTAAAGATAACTCACATTGGTATCCGTGTCCTCATAGACAGTTGGCTCTTCCATTAGGCTTCCTTCCAACTAATTAAAAACAAAACATTACTAGTTAATACTTACCTACTTGGACTGTCATCCATACACAATGTACCATATAGCGGTAGCGATTTCTACCTAATTGTAGACCCTTTACCTCACGCATACACCCTGTATCATATTCAGTTAGTCCGTGCATCTGTAGACATCGCATCTATTAATGATCCAGTGTAACCTCTGTCTCAGACGGCGCACCGCGCTTGACTATGCACGGACTAACTGACTAGAAGCTACCGCGAGCAACTCAGTGTGCCTCACCGGAAATTGCCGGCTGGAGGACAAGCTAGAAAAGCTAGTTTCTATTTGACGCCCACCCAGCATGGCAGTGAATTGCCCCTACCCTGACTGTGCCTTCTCAGTGCCTGAGGGGACAGACCCAATGGTAGTGGCTGCCTTGCTGAATGCCCACACGTTGGTTCACAGCCAGACCGCCAGACCGAAGCCAACCCCAGTCCGCCGACCCGAAATATCGGCAGGGGGAACCACCGAGGGGTGGCAATACTTCTTAACAAGATGGAGGGCCTACTCCACAGCTGTCAGGCTAGTCGACAAAGACGTCAGCATCCAGCTGCTGGAATGCCTCGACCCTAATCTCAGGCGTGACGTCACCCGGAACGCGGTCGGCCCCACCCCCATCGAGCAGTTCACAGAAGCCAACCTCCTGGCAGCGATCAGAGCCCTAGCAGTGAGGGAAGAAAACCCTAAGGTGGCCAGGGTAACCCTATCAAGGATGGTTCAGGACAGGGGTGAGCCCGTAAGATCTTTTGCTGCACGCCTCCGTGGGCAGGCAGAGGTGTGTATGTTCACACATAAGTGCCCCGGCTGTGACAGAATCAATAACCAGGGCGAACAGAGGGTCGCTGATCAACTGTGCATCGGCCTCGCTGACCCTGAGATCCAGGAAGACCTCCTCAAAGACCCAAACCAAGCCATGTCAGTAGAAGAGACGATTCGATTCGTCGAGGTACGGGCCGCGGGGAAGAGATCTGCCATCTCTATCATGTCCCCAACATCACCAGCATCTGCAATAGATGAGGGAGTAGATCAGGAGGAATCCATCAACTCCGGCTACCGGCAGCGACAAAAAGGCTCGACACCACGACGACCAGCAGGACCCACAACGCTACACAGGAGCCAACCCACCCATACCAAATGCCAGCAATCCACACCCACCCTGCCCATCCAAAACAAAGGGCAACCCATCTCAAGCAAACCGCCTACCAATGCCAAGGCTATTTGCTGTTTCTGCGGCAGACAAGGCCATGGGGAGCGCTCCAGGACAGCCATTCGGCGCCAGCAGTGCCCAGCATTCGGCTCCAACTGCTCAGCCTGTAACAAGCCGAACCATTATGCGGCCATGTGCTGGCAGAACACTGAGCACGAGAGTGCCATCGAGGAGTCAGTCGCCAACATGACCGAGGGCACACTCCCACATCAATCGTGGGACCCCTCAACAGCAACATGGATAACCCGTCGATCGCCACCTCAGCCCAACCTAGACATACTGGTTTCCACCCACAGGGAGGATTACCAATATCATGGGCACACCCTCCGCAAGGAAAAGAGAAACCTGGCAACCACTGCCTTGGCTGACACTGGCTGTCAGAGCTGCCTAGCCGGGCCAGCCCTCCAGAAGGGACTCTGCCTTTCAGCCCAGGACCTCATCCCAACATCACTCTCCATGAGCTCCGCCAGCGGACACCCCCTGCCCATACTCGGGGCCGCCCTCACCCGACTCAAACTTGGGAGTTCTGGTCGTTCCACACGACAGATGGTGTATTTCAGCCCAAAGGCCACAAAGCTTTATCTAAGCCTGGCCACATGTACCGACCTGGGGCTAATAGGTAACCAGTTCCCACTCGACATCCCACACCACCCAGCTGTGAAACAACCCATCCAACCCGCCTCGCACGTCCACGACAGCCATCACCAGCCCCTACCAGCTCCAGCACCATCACCAGGAGTAACCCGAGGGCACCCAGACACAGGTCTATCTGCCCAGCAGCAAACAACCAGGCCACCACCTCCACCCACACCAGGAGGCCCTCACAAGGGCAGGCCATGCTCATGCCCACAGAGAGCACCACCACCTGTGATGCCGACATCCCTACCATTCCCTGGGACGGAGGAGAACCGCCACAGGCTTGAACGCTACCTGCTGGATCACTATGCAGCAAGTAGCTTCAACGTCTGTGAGCACCAACCTCTGCCCATGATGTCTGGACCCCCGCTCTCTCTAACCATCGATCCCAATGCCACACCGAAGCCTTACCACACGCCCATCGCTGTACCAGTTCACTGGCAAGACGAGGTGAAAGCCGGCCTCGACAGGGATGTCAGACTTGGCGTGCTGGAGAAGGTCCCCCTGGGCACACCCGTCACTTGGTGCCACCGCATGGTGATATGCACCAAGAAGGATGGGTCGCTCAGGCGGACCATCAACTTTCAGCCGTTGAACCAGCACGCCACCAGGGAAACCCACCATTGCCCCTCTCCCTTCCACCAAGCTCGAGCCATTCCACGCCTCACCAAAAAGACCGTGTTTGATGCGTGGAATGGCTACCACTCCGTCGCCCTGGATGAACGACACCGCCATTATACAACGTTCATCACTCCCTGGGGGAGGTATAGGTATCGGACCGCCCCTCAAGGCTATATCGCCTCCGGGGATGCCTACACGGCACGGTATGACTCACTCGTAGCCCATGTAGGGAGCAAAACCAAATGCATCGACGATGCACTGCTGTGGTCCGAGACCATCGAGGAGGCGTTTCATCAGGCCGTCGAGTGGTTACAGATTTGCGCCACTAATGGAATCACCCTGAACCCGCGCAAATTCCACTTCGCCGAGGACAAGGTGGAGTTTGCCGGGTTCACAGTCACCCCAACAGAAGTCCGCCCTGCAGACAAGTTCACGGCAGCAGTGAGGGAGTTTCCGACCCCGAAAGGCATCACCGACATAAGAGCCTGGTTCGGCCTCGTGAACCAGGTCTCCTACGCCTTCTCCATGACAGCAGCCATGTCGCCTTTCAGACACCTACTGAGACCATCCACACCCTTCCTCTGGACAGACCAGCTGGCAGAGGCATTTGCGGCATCAAAGAACCACATCTGCAGCAGCATAGAGAAGGGTGTACAAATCTTCGACAAAGGCCGTCCGACATGCCTGGCAACTGATTGGAGAGGGGAGGCATGGGCTTCTGGCTCACTCAGAAGCACTGCCGGTGTCAATCCGAAGATCCATTCTGCTGCCGAGACGGGTGGCGCATCGTTCTCGTGGGATCAAGATTCACCCACGCAGCTGAGTCCCGATATGCCCCCGTGGAGGGAGAGGCATTGGCAGTGGCGGATGCATTGGACAAAGCCCGACATTTCATCCTCGGGTGCAGCGACCTTGTGATAGCAGTGGACCACAAACCACTGCTCAGGCTATTCGGGGATCGCTGCCTCGAAGACATCCCGAATCCCAGGCTCCGAAATCTGAAGGAGAAGACGCTCCGGTACCGTTTCCGGATGGTGTACATCCCTGGCGCAAGAAATCAAACCAGCGATGCCCTCTCACGCCACCCATCCGGAAGCCAGTCACCATCTCAACTACGCCTCCCAGACGACATCCCCAACCCCAACCACGACTGCCTGGCCGACCAGGACGCCGCAGTCGCCCCCATTTCAGCAATAGACAACCTGCAAAACGCAATGTGTGCAGCGATCTCATCAATCCCCATTGACTGGGAGCAGCTCCAAATCGCCACCACATCGGACCCCTCACTGCAGGACCTGATGTTTTGCATCCAGGAAGGCATCACCACTGATAGATCCTCAATCCCGGCATCCGTACAAGCATACTGGACAGTGATGGGAAGCCTCAGTATAGTCGATGACGTGATTTGCATGGGTGAACGCATTGTCATACCCACCTCACTCCGCCCCACCTGTCTCGAGGCACTCCATGCTGCACATCAAGGGATCACAGGCATGACTGCCAGAGCAAAATCGTCCATATACTGGCCCGGCATCACCACTGACATCAGGACTCTGAGAGAGAGATGTTCAATCTGCAATAGCAATGCGCCCTCCCAGCCACCAATGCCCTCAACAACACCTGTCCAGTCGGAGTACCCGTTCCAGCACATCTGTGCGGATTTCTTCCACCACCAAGGATCCACATACCTTGTCCTGGTGGACAGATACTCCGGCTGGCCAATCGTGTCTCCGGCAAACAACGGTGCCAAGGGTCTCGCTGCCACTCTCATGGACACCTTCGCAACATTCGGCATACCGACAACCCTCACATCCGATGGTGGGCCGGAATTTTCAGGACAAGCAACCCAAGAGCTCCTAACCAGCTGGGGCATCACCCACCGAGTCTCCTCGGCCTACTTCCCCCACGCCAACAATAGGGCTGAGACGGGGGTGAAGACAGTTAAACGGCTGATAGCAGGAAACACTGGCCCTGGAGGAGCACTCATGTCGTCATTCCACAAGGCCCTTCTGATGTACAGAAACAGTCCCAGCCCAGACACTCAGATGTCACCAGCCATGTGTCTGTTTGGCCACCAAACCAGGGACCTGATACCCAGCACCCCATCCAAACTCACCCCATCCCCCAACGACTCAAAACCCCTCACTCACAGGAAGAAAGCACTGGCGAAACGCCAATCACTGGGCCGAGAAAGATGGGACGAGCACGCCCACGGCCTGTCACCCCTCATGTGTGGGGACCGCGTCATGGTCCAAAATCAGACAGGTAGACACCCCACCAAGTGGGACAAGTCAGGAGTAGTTACCCAGGTGTTACAATATCACCAATACCGGGTGACCATGGACGCCAATGGTAGATCTACTACCAGGAACAGACGATTCCTCCGCCACAACACAAATCCCCCACCTCCAACCGACCACCCCCTCCTACGACATCTGCCGGAAAAACCCCTTCCAACGCAGCCAATACTGCCAGATGAGACACCCCCCATCCAACCTACACCCGGGACACCCAGGCAACCACATCACCAGCCAACACCAGTGACCACGTTGCCACCATCTATGGCAAGTCCAGAAGTCGCAACTCCCACAACCCCAGTTCAGCCATCGTCTCCTGCAACAACGGACAGGACACCTGCGCCAGCAGCAACCAGAGGGACACCACCACACCAAGGAACAAACCAACCCACCACCCAGACTCCAAGACAGCAACCTACATCCTCCCATACCACCCCACCCAGATCATATGCTGCCGTGACTAGCACCCCGACCCTATCTCACCGCCCCTCCAAGCCAACCCCAAAGGCACTGGCTCACCTACCACCCTACCAACCACCACTAAGACGGAGCACCCGTGAAAGAAAGCCTGTTGCCCGCTACGGACAAAGTGAACTATAAATTCAGTCCCCTTGTCAGACGACTTGGGGGGAGATAGTTAATACTTACCTACTTGGACTGTCATCCATACACAATGTACCATATAGCGGTAGCGATTTCTACCTAATTGTAGACCCTTTACCTCACGCATACACCCTGTATCATATTCAGTTAGTCCGTGCATCTGTAGACATCGCATCTATTAATGATCCAGTGTAACCTCTGTCTCAGACGGCGCACCGCGCTTGACTAATTACTAACATTTGCATGGACTAATTAAGCCTGCTATATGCATGGCTTTGAGTGGAGTAAAATAATTTTTCCCTACATATCTACTTAACTCTCCTGGTAAACATAATAATAACCTGATAAATTACCTCACTATCTTGACTGCCATCCCATATATCCCAGTCTTCATTCCAATTGTCAGTGTTAGACTCATTACTCTCATTACTTTGAATACTCTCTCTTGGAATGGCCATGACTGTGGACAACTGCTTCAGTGCTACAAAATTCCCATTGCTCACCTATTGTATAGTAAAAACATTATAGTGTAAAGTTTTTTCAATAAGTTTATGTATCGTACACTAAGATACGAAGCTGTCAGGACATTTTCCACTTCAGAATTCCACTCATTGACTCTCTTGTCATACTGTTGACCTAGTACATCACTCAGCTTGACTGTCCTTGAATGGGAAAGGCATAATCCAAGCTTTTGGAGTCTCTCGTACACCTACATGATAAAGAATACATTCTGGTGACTTAGCTTCTTCTGTTAAGATGTGTCAAAAATAGATTACCTGTTTGCTGGAATGGCCTGTGTGGAGAATCAGTGAAATAATTCTCTGAAGCTAACACACATTAGATTTCCTATGCTTGCATAAGAGAGATACAATCATTGCAATGATTAAGTTGGTGCCAACTCTAGGTCGTCTTGTACGTGAGGCATGTTTCAGAAGGGAGAGAAAAGTTGGAGCCCTGGTTCTCATATCAACCATCAAGGTATCAATTGTTCCACGGAAATCAAGCAAGACATTCTTGGGAGACCTTCCTATGACTGATTGGGTCCTGGATGAACACAGGGATGATGCCTCATTCTGTAACATCTGACCAAAGCAGTTTAGCAGGGCATTACGAGTTACTGATGGAAGTAGCTGCAAAGGACCTGTAATTTCGTCTGATAAGTGGCCTGCACATCTTAGTTGATCTACACATGGGGTGAGGGGGGGGGGGGGGCAGTTTCACTATAGCCATGACACTGTACATTTTATTCATTTTTATATAAAAATTACTCCCCCACAGCTCCTGATCCACTGTTTTCTGTCATTGGCGAAATACACGAGAAAAGGGCAGCCACACTAAATTCACTTTCAGGATGAGCAGCTTGTAACCATGCAACATACTCACGATCAGTATAGACATTGTAGCCATTTTCAAAACGTCGTTCAAAAAGATGTATTTTGTCTGGAGGAAAGTCCATTGTGGCATCTGGAACAGTAAAGGAATCCTCTAAGTGATCTTGAGTAAAGCTGGATGAGTCACTGGGTACAGGTTGGAGGGTAGAAGTGCTACTACTTAACAAATCAGAATCGTCATCTCCATGGGAGCTTTCACTGCAACTAAATCAATTTTCACTTGAGGAATACTATCACCAGCAGAGTCACCTTAACTTGATGTTGGTAGATTATTAAGGATAATTTTAGGATTGAATGAAAAAAATTTTGATTTACGAAACCCAGACGAAATATTGTCAATAGTCATACCCTTGGACTAGGCCTGAGCAAACAGCTTAGAAAAGTACAACTTTGACACAACTCGACCAGGATTATTGAACATAAACTGACGACAGACTTCCGACCAGTACACCTTAAGGGGACCAAAACAACCTATGTCCAGAGGCTGACTGTCCGCAGTTGTATGTGGTGGTAGACAGAATATAATTACATCGTTTTCTGCTGCAAGCTTGATGAGTTCTAGTGTATAATGTGAAGAATGACCATCTAACATTAATATCAATGGGCGACATGATACCGCATGACTTAAAAAGTGATTGGAAAAATTAAAATGCTTTCCTGTGAATACAACCATGGGTGGAATGGTCTGACCAGTGGCATTACAACAGCCAAGTATAGTTATCTGCGTTTTGTTTCCTGATGTTATTTGCCGAATCTTTTTGGCACCTTTTGCAGAAATAATTCGCGGGAGTTTATGTTCAAGGGGCATCCCTGATTCATCACAATTATATATTTGGGACGGCCTATCCATTAAGTTGTATTCAAGAAGAGTTTCTTTGAGAAGTTCAAAATAATTCTTAAAAACTTCAGGATTAGTCATCTTCTCACGTGCAAGGGAAAATGCATCACCTTTTCGCAATCTAAGTTCTGGCCACCTTTTGCGAAAGCGACACCACCACCCTTGTGAAATAGAGTGATTAAGATTCCTTCCCTTTTTCTTCATAGTAGCAGTAGTACAATCTATAAAACCTCTCCTCTAGTTTTACCATATCCTTGCCTTGCACATTGAAGCAGGAATCTAACCAGCTCTTCTTCTTCCACTCGAGTTAAGTAGGGTTTAGGGCCAGAGTTAGTACCATGGATTACTCTTCCAGATATTCTATCCTTGAGAGTAGTTCTAGGTACGTCATGCTCCAATGCAGCTCTGTTTACACCCATGCCATTCTTGACAGCTATCATCGCCTTCAGCATAGACTCGTTGGACCAACTACGCAACTTAGCAGGTCTATTGTAAGATTCTGGAGACTTGTTTTCCTTATTCTTTACTTTCTTTGTGCTCTTCGGGCGCCCCATACATACCCTCCAACTTTTCCAAAGGAGCTTCAGGGACCATAGCCACGCCCGCCACTAATTAACTAAATGAATAATGATAAGATAGTGAATTTAATGTATTAATCAGTAAATTTTTTCATTATCAAGTGCTTACTCAATGAGGACAGAGATATTGCATGGAAATTTATTCTAGTTCATCTAAGTTTTACGATAGTTGTATACAACTACCTCAAACCTTGGAAGAGATTTACATTTGATGTATCAAAATATATATCCACCATTATTCGCTACACTAAATGACTGTTCATTGTAATAGTAAATTGCTGTTGTTTTTGTTTATGTAGGTATGTATTTTATAGTCATTATTATACAAAGTTTGTTGTGCTAGCTAGAAGTAAATAACCACTACTTTATTACTGCTTTTACCTTTAGAGCTTCTCCCTATACCAGGGAATTGTTGAGGCCAGCTAAAATCAAAATGGCATTGCCTTCTGGCTCTTTTAGGCTTAGGAGGACCGCAATCACTCATGTCAACCTCTACAATAACCGTGAATCTACTCCTGCATTTGTGATACTGACGATCGTTTCCCATTTCGCGTAGAGACACCCTTTACCTTTTGCCGGTTAAAGTAACTTTCCGGGACAAATTGTAGCCTCTTCCGGGACCGGGGACAAAGTTAACAAATCCGGGACGGTCCCGGACATTTCGGGACGGTTGGAGCCTATGCCCATAACACCCAGCGGAAGTTTTGTCAACACCTCTTCTCGCTCGCGTATAAGTTGTGATGTCGCGTGGTTTAGTAGTTAGAGAGGAAGTCCCTTACCGAACCACAGGTATTGTTAGTAAGGTAAAGGGTTTCGTGATAGTGTGGTCGACAATCCAGATTGATGAAGTCGACAATATAATTATACTGGTCGAGAATTGAGGGCTTACGCTACTTCCCATACTTTTTGAGCCACCATAAATCCCCAATTATTTACATTTTTTATTTTTTTTAATTACTAGTGCAGAATAGAATCGCATCCTGTTTAAAATAATCAAGCCATGTTTTTAATTGACGTACACTCATACCCTCCAACTTTTCCAAAGGAGCTTCAGGGACCATAGCCACGCCCGCCACTAATTAACTAAATGAAAAATGATAAGATAGAGATAAATGTGCATTTAATGTATTAATCAGTGATTATGACATAGAACTTGACGGTTGTAATAATGGTGATATGGTATCAAAATATATATCCAACATTATTCCCTACACTAAATGACTGTTCATTGTAATAGTAAATTGCTGTTGCTTTTGTTTATGTATTTATTTTATATACAAAGTTTGTTGTGCTAGCTAGAAAGTAGTAAATAACCACTACTTTATTACTGCTTTTACCTTTATAGAGCTTCTCCCTATACCAGGGAATTGTTGAGGCCAGCTAAAATCAAAAGGGCATTGCCTTCTGGCTCTTTTAGGCTTAGGAGGACCGCAATCACTCGTGTCAACCTCTACAATAACAGTGAATCTACTCCTGCATTTGTGATACTGACGATCATTTCCCATTTCGCGTAGAGACACCCTTTACCTTTTGCCGGTTAAAGTAACTTTCCGGGACAAATAGTAGTCTCTTCCGGGACGGGGACAAAGTTAATAAATCCGGGACGGTCCCGGACATTTCGGGACGGTTGGAGCCTATGTACACTATGTTTCGAAAGTACAGCTTTACCATTCTCGACTGTATTGTATCATGTGACTAATACTTTCCAGTTTATATGTTAAGTTATTAGACTACTTTCACCAAATGAACTGCATGAAAGAGTAAAGCAATGTGCATCAAAGTTTTAGACAAGCTTTCAAAGCTCAATCTGTTAATAGCTGTAAAAAATTACCTGTAATACTTATTTGACCTAATTCCATTGATATAAGATTCTTAGAATCCAAATTTTATATCAATCATCCAATTACAGCATCATGTGTAGCAGATGAAAGGGTCAGACAGATTTTTGTGTAGTTGTCAATTAACAAATTTGTTGGCATATAGACATTATTAACCACTCCCAAAATAACTCAACGCAACAAGTAAAAAACTGCTGCATGTCATGGACCAACCTTTAATGTATTGCTAAGTCTAAGGTAGCTAATATATATCTAGTTGAAACACAGGTTTTGCCCATCAAGCCATCAGAGTCATGATGTCTTTAAAATTAAATTAACAATATGCTGATGAGTAAGGAAGCAATTTGTTTTTGTGCATTAGTGAAATATTGGGTGCATGTAGTGGAACGCCGCCGATTATCGACCAGAACTTTTACACACCACATATCTTCTCACCTGCAGGTCGCCCTGAGACGGAGTTTCCACCAACACAAGCTCCGGAGCTTCAATTTTCATTTCAGTGGTCGAACTCGTCGCTTAAATGGATATTTCATGAGATATGAACTTTTGTAACTGACGACCTCAAATTCTGTTATCGACGACCGATACCTATTATGATTTCACGTAGAATTTGTATTGCTCTATTATCGACCATTTACCTAGTTTTTAAAAATAACAAAGGATAGGTACCGATTTAGAACTAACTATGACCATAATTGCATTTTAGAGGTACTTATTACACCATATATGAAAAAATTGGGGAAAATTATGGTAGGGATTTTTTTATATAGTGTGGTCAAAATCACGCTTGACCTCGGCTTAGTACTAAACATGCACATAAATTCTATTTAGAGGTACCATTACACCATATTATGAGAAAAGTATTATCACAAATGGAATGTGGATGGTTTGTATACAAAAAAAAAGAGAAGACTATAGTTGAGATTTATTTAAACAATATGGGCAAAATCGCTCTTGACCTTGATCATCCAAAATAATTTCTTCCAAGCATTGTTCATGCACCCACCGATCACAAGCACACTGCAGCCACTCCTTTTCATCCTGGCAGAATTCCTCATAGCAAAAAGTACACTCCCAGAAACCGTTACGAGAATCTTGTCCACCTCTGAGTGATGTGGTGGGTGTCGAAGTAGAAGGAGTACTCGAGAGTGCAAGTTGAGCGTCCACTGATTCCTCAGATGGTCTAGATAAGTTAATGGCAGTATTTCTGGTGTTGCACTTCTTACCACCAGACTTGGCTGTTTTCTTCAATGCAGCCTCTTCTCTCATCCTTTTCTTCTCCAGCTGCTCTTCCTTTTTCTTCTTTGCTATCTCTTCTCTCTCAAACTTCTTTCTCTCACGCTCCCTCTTTCGCTCTTCCTTCTCCATAACTGCCTGTTCCTTCTTCTGCTTCTTCTCGTCTAGCATCTTTAAGCACTCCGCACTAGTTAAGACCTTAGCTTTACCAGTATCAGCGATTTTCACGGGTGCAATTGAATCCAAATGCCTGCTTACAATTGTTCTAGAAGATTTGGGGGTATTGCCTGGGAGCAAGTTTGTAATCGAAGCTAAAGGTGAACGCTTCAAGGTAGGAGATTGACTTGTGGACCTGCTAGGAGTCACACGTGCATCTGAGCCTGTACTTCTGTCTGACCTCTCACAAGGAAGAGTATGAGAGACTATCACAGGACCTGAATCATCATGAGGACTTATTCCAGTAGTACAATAATCTGTATTCTGAAATGACTTGTCACCAGAGAGAGATAAATCAAAGTAAGCCTTGATATTTTCCTCATTCATGGCACTCATTCATGTATATCCTGTAGCATCTCCAGTACAAAGAGACAGTTGAGGGTGTCGTTGCAAAAACCTGCGCCACCAGCCGTCACTAATGCGAGCACTACGAAGAACTCCTTTATCTAGTGCCACTCTTTCTGCAATGACTTTAACTTGACGACGAGTTTTACCGTAGCCCACCTTGTTGGCATCTGAGAGATATTTAACAAGTGCATCTTCTTCTGGTTTATTCAAGTAAGGTACTGGACCTGAATTTGTTCCGTGGACTACTCTACCTGATAGTCTATTCTTCAAGGTAGTAATAGGAACTCCATGTTCCCTGGCAGCAGAGTTTATTGACTCAGCAGTAGAATTCAACACAGAATTCATGGCAGCGTCCATTTGCGTGTTCGTCCACTGCTTGCGCTTGGCGTAGGGACGCTTCTTTGACACACCAGAGGCTCGCTGAGGCAGACGCGGTGGAGTTCTTTTTGTTCTTTTTTTTCCGTAGCGAGCCATTGCCTACAACAACAATACCAGCTAAAAATATTAATCAATGGGGTTATAAACGCAACTACACAATTCTTTTTCTTACTTAGAAAACAGCAAAGAAAGAGAAACGACCAACACTCCACTAAAAAATGACAGCCACCGTCACACAGCTCCGGGTCACTCTATGTGTATAACCGTATATTTCCGTAAACTATGCCGGTCGATAATAAAACCGGGAATCGTCGATATTACGTACCGGTCGATAATCGGCGGCTTACGCTATCACATCATTGCAGTCAGGAGTGATTCAAGTTGTTTTGAAGAAGTGAAGGTCAGGAGTGATTTAAGTTGTTTTGAAGAAGTGAAGGGCGGGAGGCACCATGTACTGCATACAAATTTAATTGCAGAATTGATTTATACTTCATGAAAAAAACTATATTGCATTATAAGCTAAATAAAAAATTTAAAGTCACAGTGAATATTGTTAATATGCATCGACTTTGCATCATTAATAATTTCTGGTAGTTTATTTATTAGCTTTCATAGTAGATTATAACTATAAATAGTCAAAACGTTTCGACCCGTAGGTCTTCATCAGTTGACAAAAAACACAATACTAAAAATGACAAAAAAAACAAAACCAGTTCAATAAAATGCAAACTAAGTGAATGCACAACGATGATAGGTAAAAAGTCAGCATGCAATAACTTATCAAAGAATATCATTCATAACATCACACTACATCTAGTCCCTCTCTAGAGAATGGAAGGTAGTAAGGTGGTCTTATTGTGGTGCTATCATGTGATCTGGTCATGTGAGTGTCCGAAGATTGTGAACTTGTGACGTGTTGAGATTCTTGTGTGTGTGGTACCTGAAGTCTGGAATCTCATCGGTTTCTACCACAGTTCCCACTGAACATCAACACGATAGGAAGAGGGACTGTGGTTTATGCTGATCTGCATGTTGATGGGAAACAGTGCTGAATCTGAAAGTATTTTATTTCTTAAAGGAAATGATATTGGAATCTTCAGATAGAATTAGCTACCAACACAGAGTGTATTTAGTAAACTCAATGATTCATTTAAAAAGTCCCAAAGCTAGTCTCTCCAAAACTTCATGTTTGTCAATACCTGGCCTGTAGCCAGGAATTTGCACAGGGGGGTTTGGATTTCGCAGAAACGCAAGAAAGCCAAGCGAAAAAGAAGGGGGAAAATATGCTAAAACTAATAATTTGTCTGATGTTCTATGTGTTCTATTAATAAATCCATTGAACATTAATAACTCACACAGTGACTAGTTAATAAAGTTTTAGTAGAAAATAAACATATTGAACGTACACAAACAAAAATCATGACAATAATAATAGATATAATGTACTAGCTTCATTTATTTAGAGGGTTGATATTCATCAATTGTTGTCGATCGCTTGCTTCCACCTGGTTTCTTTTATAGGACGACTGTCCAGGATGAACTGAAGTGATCCCTGCTGCCTGACTTGAGTTAAAATTACCTGTAGCGGTATCGTTCTTCCTGTCCGTCTCATGTTGTGGTAAACGAAAGATATTGCCTGCTGCTAAGCGTAGACTAGTACCAATGGGATCTTGGTTAACAAGGAAAAATTCCAAATGGTCGTTAAAGACAATTGTAGGATATTCACCTTTAATTTGACCACTTGTTTTATATTCTGGGTGCCAGACTATCGATTCTCCTTTATTTTCTCCGTGTATTAGAATAATACTTCGACTAAAAGCAGTTTGGTAACACAACAGTACGATGTTATCGTTATTAAGGGAGATTGAAGGATAGTAACCCTGTCCTCTGGGTACGTCCACTACCCTATTCCAAATTACCCTACCTTCATTTAACTCACCCACGCAACTTTTTAGAGAAAATTCATTCTTTAAAACCATAACCACTTTTTTGTCCCTCATGGAAATATCATGCATGTTTCCAGCCATGTAGGGCTCCAGCTTGCTTAAGGTCCAGTGTATTGTAGGTGTACTTCCGTTCACAATCTTACCTACTCCGTAGCCACTATTTTCATAGACAGTAACCAAGTCACCGCTCGTGTTAGCGCAAAGTTTAGGATATGCACCATATGCGAGTTCTTCACTACCCCCATCTACCTCGGTTAGCTTTTTGTCTGTATTTAATTTCCAGATGTTGTAACGGCAATTTCCGAACTTTGGGAGGTGGGTATTGTGGGCTTCAATCGCATAAATATTGTCGTCAAACTTGACTAGTACCACGCTTGGGCAAGTACCGGTAGTGAATTTATGACTTTGTCCAAATCGTATTGTTCTCCCCATAATTTCCCCAATAGAGTAATATAGGCCGAAATCAAATGAACAATCTGCAACGAGAATAACCAGGTTTTCTTCTTCAAGTACGTCAACACTAGTGCGGCGGCCTCCCCTGAGAGCACAGTAATCGGTATACATAATGGTCGATACCCTATTGCCCTCCTCTCCAACAGCCATTCTCGAACTTGACTCTAAGTGGGTAATTATCTGACAGGTCCTCCAAAAAAATTTTTTTAATTTGTTAGCTTCCGAAATTACCCAGTACGCATGCGCAGATTGGAGTTAAGCCTGATGACCCACACCAATACATGTCCCGCTACAGCGTGCCCTTTGTCGCAAAATATTAGTGTCACTTCGAGACTTCCCCTGAACTGCACGAAGTTTGTAATCCCCATAGGGGGGGGGGGGGGGGTGCCGTTAGCGAGTGCAATACAGCGGTGATAATTTTTGCAACTTTAGCGGCCATAAAACTTTTGAAGTGATGAAACTTGTGTCATGATAAAAACTTCTTCCATTGCCACCATGATAAAACTTTAACTGTGGTAAAAGGGTCACAATGATATATCAGCTATACTAACCTCCTTGTAACCTTTAGCTGGAGACCCTGTACCTCAAATACAGTGTAAGACACCAGAGTGGAGATTTCTGGAAGCATATCTGCACAGAAGCTAAACATACTCACACATTGCTTATATGTACTAGCAACATTTTGCTTTCGCAAATATTTTTCTAATGTTGTAGTAATTGTTTTAATTCTTCATAACATTGAGCTAAGTTGTGGTGATTATGTTAAGGGTGCCAAAATCCCATGGTTGCTATGGCGTTTTAAACTTACTTCTGCTTTTCCACGAATTATGTGCAACTAGAATGTTCTCTTCTGCTTTTTTAAAAGCATCTTCACGAGCCATTAGCAATTGTTTGATTAGTTCACTATGAGCAACCTCCTCAGTAAAGTCATCTAGCTCAGTTAATGACTAGGGGCAAACATCATTATGTATAGGTAGTCGCATCTCTTTCTGAAAAAGCATGAAGTATGGTGAAAACTTTGTTGATGCTTGTCTAGATGCTCTGTAACTCATAAGAACTGTGTCAAGTTTTAAATCCCAATCATCATGTCCTTCACATGTAATCTTAGCCAAGCTCCTTGTGAGAGTTTGGTTGAAGCGTTCAGTGAGACCATTCGTCTATAAAACAAACAAAAAAGATTAGTGCCAAGAATTGTATAAATCATAGATATATACATACCATGTGGTATAACAAATAGGACATCATTGTGTGAGTGATTTACGATCCTCTGATTACTTGATGACTCGGAGCCTGAGACAGCATTCTCACTACAGTACTACTAACTTTTTCCATTTACTCAAGTACAATAAGAGATTGGCCAATACAAATCCAGCAGCTTTAATGAAGCTACTTTACAGCCACATTTTATGTTCTTCAATGTTGTAAAAGAAAAATTCTATAAATTTTTTTTATGAGTAAGAATTATTTTAACTGACTATTCTCATTTTCCTTTTATTATTATTTATTATTCTTACAAAATGCATAACAATAGGGTAGAGAAGAAAGCCCCACCCTAACGAGTCTCAATTGAGATTGTGGTATATATATATATGTGCGTATATCAAAAGTTCAAAGGTCAGTACATGTCACCCCTGCGGGTATGTTCAATTGGAAACATTAGCGCGGGTGCAATAACTACCAATTTTTTCTTTTACCTGGGCTTACCAACAAAGAAGTACTGGAACAACCAATTACTTTCCATGCTAAGAAACAGACCGCATAATTTGAAAATCATTAACTAGAATTGGCATGAAATTTGCCATACTCTAAAATTATTAATTGTGTGCTTCAATCGTGCAGTAAGGCCAGTAGGCCATGTCAAATTATGCTACCATTTTTTTCTGGAATAATACACAGGAGTAAGCATAGTGGAGTAACTAGTGATGTGCTCGAAATGTACAAAATGGTGAGCAAACTCTTTATTTTAGTTACCTAGATACAATGCTACTTTGTTCAAGAAGTGATTGTGCCGCTCAAAATAATGTTCAAACATGCACTCATTTGTGCTAGCCAGCAATGCATACAATTTAATTGTATATGTTCTATAACTTGCCATTCATATAAAGTAGTATAGTTTAGAGAATGTCAACGTGAGTAAATGGCATTACTGTGGAGTAACTATAATAGCTGGCTAGTGTAAATAAAGACTAGTTTGTTTCTTATGTTTTGTTTACAAATATTCCTAAAAAATTCTTCTTTATTGGTTTCTTGTAAAAACAAATGCACAAAAAACAACAAAAACAAGAACAAAGTTCACACACATATTATTTCAGTGATGAGTTGATGCAGCTAACTATCTGAAGACACTTCATCAACTACACAAGAAGTAAAAAATATGGATATATTCATTGAGAGCTTGCAATGATTTGATTCCGAAATACAGCAACACGAATAGCTTCAAATAGTTGCTAACTTTATTTATCTACTTTTGTCATATTCTCAGCATCAATGGTTTGTTATTGTCAGTAAGATTTTGGGCAGTTTCAGAACTTTGACACTTGTAATTTTTTGAAAATATTGCGTAATTTTTGTAAGTACAATTTTTTTATTGTAGTCAGTTAATACAGTAACGAATATTATACACCTAGGGGTATACCACTTAGCTGTTAAATAGTAACCTTTTAGGTTGCAGCCCCTATACGATATACACCTTTGATTTCAGAGTTACCTCACCTGTGTTAGCATCACGAGTCAAATATGATGAAAATGACAGGCAAGTCATTAGGGAAAAGTTGCAAACTTGCATCAACCCGTTGAACACAGCAAGTCATCTTGTGAACATAGTCACTGGGCATATATGTACGGATGAAGTAAATGTACATAACGCTATTGACCTGGGAAAATCCCAGATGAAAGAATATGAAGCTAGCTGGCCAGCGGCTCAAGAAGAAAGTTCGTACAATGAAAGAGAACAAGAAAAACAACAACAACAGTTGCTGCTGAGCAGTTTGACTCTGGACTGATATTTGCTAGGGCCCTAGCACTCATGAACTCTCGAGACATTAAGGTGGAGTACATTCTTAGCTATGAACTAGCATCAGTTCCTACGTCAATGTTTGATTAAATAACTAGAAATCTGCATATTGCCAAGTCAAAGTCATTGCTAAAGAACAAACTTCAGGTGGAACAATCAGCTCGTGCTACAGGACAACCAGATGCTATTGTCATGGTGACAAATATTGTGAAACACATCACAAGTAAATTGAAAGGCAGCACTCGAGTACACATAATATTTGACCACTATTGTGAATACAGTATTAAAAGTGGAACTAGATGCTCTCGTAAAGCACAGGTTTCTAGAGAGAATCAACTGTGTCTCAGCTCTCCTCTGCCTCCTCAAGACGTTGCTTTAATTGTTACAAAAAACAAAATACAGCTCATTGATATGATTTGTGATGAACTTGTGTCTTCAGTAGCACTGCTAAATCTTCCCAACAGTTTTGTAGTCACTGGAAAATCACCAATACCTACAGAGGTATGTAGTGGATTGCAAATCATAAGACCTGACCTGAAGACAATGCACGAAGAGGCAGACGTTACCATTCCTAACCAAGTAGTGTATCTGGCAAGCCTTGGATGTTGCACTATCAAAGTTATCAGTGACGACACAGATGTGTTTGTGCTATTAGTTCATTACTATGCTGACAAGAAATTGACATCAACACTTGTCATGGAACAAACTAGTCAGGGACGCTCATCAGTTAACATTGGTTCTACAGTTGCCAAGCACCAAAGTATTGCCCTACAACTTCTTCCAGCTCATGCGTTGACTGGGTGTGACACTGTTGCATCTTACTTCGGCAACAGTATTGTTTGCCATATTGTGTTTTGTCATCAGATTAAAGCACCTATCAGACCCACCACATTTGCAGAACAGAGAGCAAGGAAGCTGAACTGATGCACATCGGTAGAGAAATTGCACTGAGTGACTTACTACTGTCATCCTTAACCCATCCAAATTTCAATGGGTCAAGTTTTGGAGGTTCCTCATCTAGAGCAGCTTTCCATATGCATGCCTGAAAGTGAGCCCTCTTCGTATTTTCCTTAATTAAATTATTGACTAGTCGGTGGTATTGCTTTAAGTTTTGGTAGTAGGCATGCACTTTTTCGTCCAGTTTTGGAAGCCCATACTTTGTAGCGTATGTCGGTCATTGTTTCATGAGGTTGACATTTCTGACCATAGCATGCTGCAACAAATGCTGCTGATTCACAAAGGACATCCTCTAGACTGGCCGTGGGGTTACCCAGGTGGTTCAACCTATTTCCTGCCTCAAGAGTTTTTACAACCTTCGTTTTACCAAAGATGATGAGGAGCTCAGTGGAGATGACGATGATAGACGAGGAAGATACTTAAATATGCTACTGAATAGGAATCGCTGACATCCATTTACATTTTATAGCTTAAAACTGTCACAGTCATTATTGATTCATGCATTATATCTGTTACTTTCTGAACATACACGTTTTAATTAAAATTATCCTCAACCTAGCAGCCATTTTGAATTTCTGTGGATGCATAAAGAAAGTAGTTCACTAAAAACATGCAAATGGTTCCATAGATGTGCATGCCACTTACTATATTGCCAACTTTCAGAATTCTCTTTTATGTTAATTAATGCAATTGAATAACAATGGTTTTGGCGGCCAATTTTAATTTCTCAAATTCCTCAAGGATGTCAAGTTGGCACCCAGTGGAATATTAATCTAAACTACTTAAAGATTCAAAATCTGCCAAGAACAATTATGCGTCATGAAATTCTTGGTTCACCCCTCCTTCCACTAGACTATGGGGCTAAAACAGAAATGTAAATGGGAAGAAACAACTTCAGTAGGTATGCAGTATAGTGTATTCTTAAAGTAGTTATATCAAAGGATTGTTTAATCAAACTCATTAGCAGACCCATAGCTGGGATTTGAGTCATAAGCCTCAATAAAAAAAAAAGCACATTATTGATTTCTTAACATTCAATTTTCTGTGTTATGCCTCACACCTTCACCCCCCCCCCCTCCTCCTTATATATTAGTGGGGGAATGATAGCAGCCCCCTCTGCCTCCCCCTGCCCCCATTTCTCTGCCATTGAAGAAGTCACAATGAACAAATAAAAAAATATATGAATAAATTTTGGTAGCAAATTACATTGAATAATAAACTGTTGTTGTTGTTGTTGTTTCATTAGTGTGGATGCCTCTGAATAATTGATTTTTCTGACTTCATCAATTCATAAATACTGATAATTAATATGGATGCTAAATTGCCATATCTGCCATTATCTTTATAAACACATAGTAATGCTTTCTTTTCTGTATTGCTTGTGAGAATCTACCTTAACTAGCACTATACATGGGTTAGCTATAGATATGTAATTATTTATAATAATTATTTGTGCTTCAATTAATTCTCATTTATTGAATATTACAATGTTTTTTCTGCCAAGAAATGTCATGATATTCAGTAAAAACACAAAATTAACAAATAAACAATGACAACAAACACTCAAAATAATTATCCATGTTTCACAACTCAAGAGTTAAGTACACATTGTGCAAAACCAATCACCCAAGGGGGCCTCTTTTATTTTGGCACATTTGAAGTGATTCCAAGTTTTACACTTGTCACATTGTATCATCTGATCGAATGAGTCAGGCCGCTGACAGGGACAGTACACTGGAATTGCAATATACTGCCATTGTAGTCGCCTCACTTCACCAGTTTGTTTTCCTTTAGGGAATGCAGTAAGTTTCTGTTTCTCAAAACAGCGAATAAGGTGGGACCTCATTTTGTTTTCATTAAAGGTAATTGTTTCAATGTTATTTCCTTTTGCTGCGTGGTAGGCAGCAGCAATGCTGAACAATCTGCAGTTGTTCGAACCTGGTGATTGCTGCTGGACTGGTATGATTGTCACAAGCAAGGCTTGTTGAGATATTAGAGGTTGATATAGCTGAGTTATTTGTAGCTCAGCACTTGCTGCCAACTTTCCATTGAAACTACTGTCAAACAGATAGACTTCATTGCCTAACAGGGCAGTTGTGATCCAGTGCTGATACTCTTCTACATAGAAAATCTGTATAGCTATAAATAGACAAATTGGTTAATTAGTTAGCCTAAGCAAAGGGATAACATACTGTACCTGAACTACAATCACTAGTGATAGAAGTGAAAGACTTCAATTGGATAAGTAACGTACTATAACATCCTTCGACACGTGAAAATTGCATTCGCAATAGTTTGTGAGCTGCATGCATATGATGGTCATTTAACATGCTTGATTTGCCTTCAATTTCTTTCTTATCTTGCTGTGTCAAACCCAAGCTTGATACCCACTCGGTACTTTCCTGCGATAACATATGCAACAGTTAAAATATTAGGTATACTTTACCTCTTCTGCTCCTTTTCTATGATACCTGTGGCATGATCTCTTAGCTGGAGGAATCAGGAGATCTTGAAGCTTAGAATCATGGTCATCAGATTTGTGTTGCTTAGATTCTGAGATGTTGGACCTTACATACCACATAAGTATCACAATTACATCATGTTTAGTCATGAGTTTGAAGGTTACATTGTGTTGTCTTGCTTTTATAGATCAATGTCGACACTGCGATCAAGCTGTGGATTTTCAGAGCAAGATATATTGACCGAATATAAAGGACATATACAAACATCATAATAAGTCTGACAATATGTATAAATAAATAATCTCTTTATGCTTACATTCTTTTGTCCTTTGTGAGTGTCAGAAGGCTGCTTGGTGCAGATGTGCAAATTCATTGCCCATTTATGGACAGCTTTCTCATTCAGTGTTATTCCTATAAGACCATGGGTCCATGCCCATATCGCATAAAAGTGGTTTCTATGAACATGTCATCCAAAATCATTCCATAGTCCCTGTCTGTGGCGTTAGACCTGTTCCCCTTTCAGAAATCTCTCTAGGACTTCTCCATGTAGCTTTTGCATTGATCGGAGGTACAGTAGACCATATCGGGCATAGTGAACATGCCCTGCTGCAAAAAAGTATGGTATCATTTCATTTACCTGCCCACAAATGGCTCAGCTCTAACTAACATTAGCATCAGGAATACTGGACGAATAAGATTCTCCACCCAGTGTTTTGTGATTTTACTTCTTGATGCTCTAGCCTTTAGTTGCTGCATAAGTTCATCCATGGTATTGACTTCACACAGAATTTCATGTAGCAGTTGCTCAACCACGATTCTCAGGGCTCTGGTGTTCTGGGGGAAATTTTTACCAGTAAGCATTTTCGTTACACCCCCAAAGGCAGCTTTCATCACCTTTTCTAGCCCACTTCCAGCCATCAGAACCCCCACAGCACCAACATAGCTCATTAGAAAGTGCATTCCTCATAGTCGAAGGATGAAGTTCTCACCAAATAGTTCTGGGTCAGCCCACTTCACATTAAGACCCTCACGAAAGAGCTGAAGATCTGCGGTGAAAAATAGTTGCTACTTGGCCAGCTTTCTCTGTTAATCTTCTTGCCTCTAGCATAGCAGTTTTCATTGTAGTTGGGTCTGAAGGAGTCATGTCAATCAATGGTGTGTACATAGCTTTGTTATGAGGTTTTACACCTTGTTCCTGCATTCGTGTGAGCTTAGTGTTGAAACCACCAAAACTCAGGTGTGGATGGTGTAATGGCAACACTCTTCAAACAAGAATTACTTGCAGCGCCAGCACTCTGAGAGGAAGGACAAATTTCTTTGAAACTTCTTTTGGCATGTCACACTTTTTTGGACCGTGGTAGTAGGAGACAGGTATACCAGGTTTTATAGAATCCTTGAGATTTTCCTTCTTGAGTCGTTTGATTTTAGAGTCTTCCTGACTATCTTCAGTGTTTGGACATACCTGTGTCATCAGCAAAGCCAAAGCATGGGTTGACTTTAATCCATTTGGTGAGGCGATGTTGGCATCAAAATTATCTGCAATGGCTTGCACCATAACAATACTAGACGATTGGATACTAGTCAGTCGTGTTTCACTTGATGCTGCCGCTGCAGCTGATGCTTTAAATCTCAATACTTCATCATACGAGCAACAAATACCAAGATCATGAAATTGCTGTATAAGGCTTTTCTTACCAAGGGTAATACCAAGTCCAACTTGAAATGGAGTTGGCTGATTTGTGACTGCACTTGTAATGATATTTCCTATAGTGATTGACGGCAGTTTGAATCTGGAATCATCTGACAGACTTTCTAACAGGGGCATAAGGGTTGCACTAACAAAATTAATCCCAGTCTGTTTGTCTACCCGAATGGTATACTCATCTTTATTATGCACAAGAAGTTTACACTCCTTAAGAATTGCTTTACTGATATTCTGAATCATTCCATCATCACCATTGTCGTCCAAAACTTTGAACACACTTGGGTCTGTATCACGAAACACCAACAGACTGGAAAGTCCTGGAGCAGAGAAAACAATCAAGTGGTCAGTAAAGTGTTTCTGCAGATTTGCAAGGATAGCTTTGCGGCATCCTTTACCACCATGCAATAAATAGCTTTCATGGACATCACTGAGTCTTCCACAAGCTTATCAAATGCCGAATCAGTGCTTGTGGAAGCATGGCTATAAACTTGCTTAGTTGTCATGATAACGTGCTTCTGCTGCATGTAGATCACTGACTGCACCTTGCAATCTTACTTCAACCTGGTTTTCCCATGCATCTTTCCGTCTATTGCAGACTTCAAGTATTGAGTCTTTGAAGGATAATCCAGTACCATGGCCTACTGTTTTACAAAGATAGGCAGGCCTCCACCTGGATGGGTTGCGTGGGTCAGATTTAAGATTGCATGTTTCTCCACAGAATATACAGTACAATTTAAAATCAAACGAAGATAAATCTGAACGACATAATCGTTTTCGTGGTGGCTCACCTTTTAGCCCCACTCTACCCACCTGACATTGTATGTGGGTTTTTGAAGTGTATGAGGAAACACAGCTTTTATGGCACACGATGGTATATAAGTTGAATCTTCATCCAGGTGGGATTGAAGACTTTCATATAGATTGTCACCACGCTGATGACTGGCAGCAATAATGCTCCTGATCCTCGGTGCTCCAGATATAATCAACTTTTCTGACTGCTTACCACACTTAAAAAAACAATTCGACATCATCTTCAGCTACTTCTACAATAATAGGATATTATAATGCTATTTGGTCAAAGTAAAAGCATGCATCCAAAGACTAAGAAAATGTATTTATTCTTAAATCATACCTGCCTCCTGCTAGCTTATGTATAGACTAATGAACTTGTTCAAGTTTGTTTCGAAGACAAGATGACAACAAACTACTGTCAAAATATCTTGTTCAAATGTAGTTTAGCTAAATCATGACATCTTAATTTTTAGCTAGTAGCTAGATATATTCAAGCTTTTCAGACATGACTCATCACAGCCATCAATAGTGATATATTTCATCTGCTTAAACCACTAGCTAGAACAAAACAAAACATAACAAAACCATGCTATTATGCTAAAAAAAAAAAGTAAACAAAACGTAATAAAGTTAATGAGTGCCAGCAACACATCCCAAGATGGTCATTTCTCTGCTGCACCACCTTAAAGCCTCTGTAGAAGATAGTGGGTGAAATATCCTCCTTGACTCATGGGACAAGTAACTTTCCAGAGCTCTCAGGAAGAAGAGGGAGCTTGTAGCTATACTGTGGTATTTAAGCTTGGCTAAGTAATGTGAGCTAGCAAAATATAAATTGTTTTAGCCAAAATTTTGTCGATGCAAGGAAGGGGAATAAGATAACTAAGAATAAATTAGTTAACCTAGGCACACTGGCACATACCCTCAAATGTGGACATGGAGAAGCTGTAGCTCTGTTATACTGGACAGCCCTCCCTCAATGGCATCGTCATGTGACTGTGTTAAGCTACTACAAGAAATAGAATTGTTGTAGCTAGCTAAAACAGGGAGTAATTCCCTTTGACACCGCAATAACTTTGAAAATATATGTACTTATACATTATTAATCCACTCTGACATACCTTCAGATAGGACATAATTATATAATTCACTATGCATCAGTTATAGAGACATCTATTCACAGATACATAGTTCTATGTGGAAAACTAGCTATATGAACAGCCTTACAAAAATTAATGTATGATGTAAAATGCTGGCCAAAAGTTGTTGTTGTTGTTGTTGTTGTTGTTGTTGTTGTTTTTTTGGGGGGGGGGAGACAAGGCTCCCCCAGATATTACACCCCCCTCCCCTTAGCTTACTTTCGCTATATACTTCCTCAGGAATGTAATAATGACTAGCTAGCTACTTATTATTATTATTATTATTATTATTTTGATTATTATTATTAGCTTTACAACCATATGATAATACAGGTATTGAAGTGTGATGAATAAGTTTTTGAGGTTGAGGGTCAAACTCTAAGCTCTAGAACTGCCAGAAAAATGATTAAAAAATAAAACAAAACAAAAGTAAACAACAGCAAAAATTAATTCAAGAGTTAGGTGGTAGAGTAATGTTGATATTGGAGGTATGACAGTTTGAGAAGGGTAGAGAGAGCTGAAATTGTTGAATTTAATGAGGAATGTATTCCAGAACTGTTGTTGAAGAGTCTTTTTGATGGTACTGAAAGGACTAGAAAGATCAATTGGAGAATAATCATTCCAGAGCAAGACTACACGATTAAAATATTGGTGATGAGTACTCGAGGAGCAATGGAACTTACATTCTAGCTTGTGGGAGGAAGATGATTGTGTGGAACCAGAAGAAAAAGAGATGAAATAAAAAATATTGAAAGAATCAGGAGGGTCTTTGAGACATTTCAATACAAACAACAAGTTCAACAGTTCTAAGTGGTACAGGAGTGGCAGAAGGTTGAGGGTAAATAGAGCCTGGACTTATAGTCTTAAATAAAGCTGTTCTAAATGTATTTTGAAGCTCTACGTTGAACTTTCTCCAATAAAAATATGTCTTTGATAAGGTATGGACGCCAAAGTTGAGAGCAGTATGTTAGCTGCTGAGACTTTACTAAGAAGAGATAAAGTGACTTTTTCAAGTGGGAGGGTGCTGAGATAGAGACTGTGTGTCTCACTAGATGAAGAAAACGATAGGCTTTTCCACATATCTCTCTAATGTGGAGGGACCATGACAAGTTTCTAGTTACAGTTATCCCTAAATCTCTCTGCTTCTCCAATACAAATATGTCTTTGATAAGGTATGGATGCCAAAGTTATGAGCAGTATGTTAGCAACAACAGAATATAGAGAAGAAGCACAATTTTTTAGTATGTGTCCACTAATTCCATCACATCCTGGTGATTTGAAGCAGTTTAGATGGCTTAACAGGTAATAAATCTAGTCAGAAGTAAAATCTGTATTGTTGTGGAGGCTCTGGCAGAGTCTATGTGCTCTGGCTACCTTGGAATTCACTCTACACGCTCCAAACTTCGCTTATTTTGGGGGTTACCAATTTCACCAGGGGATGACTGTTCTCCTGTTTAAATCGGTCACCCTGGGGTGACCAATTTACCGGAAAATGGTAGTGGGGGTGAGCAATATTTTAAATTTATCCATGATATTACTCACCCCCGGGGTGACTAAATTTGGGGGTGACTAATTTTATTTGACACCGGTCACCACTTGGGACTTCATCGCAGTACTACACGCATTTTCTTATCCTTGCGTGTAGCTACGCCAAGACGGTGAGTTCTTTTGTTTTTGTTTTTTTATATTCTATTTTACTCTTCTATGTACTCATCTTACCGCTCGTACTTTTGCCGATTATTTCGTTAAAATTCGGTATATTATAAGTATCTCACCATTATAGGTTGAGCCTTGGTGGCCGTCTTGACAAAGTTTGAACCACAGCTGTTATCCACTCCAGAACGGTACAGAGAGTAGATTGTGGATCCATTACTTTAGTACGTGAGGATTTGATTGAGTTGACTCCTCCCACTCACCCAATCGCACAGCACAATAGTGAGTGAGGCACAGTGCATTTGCTGGCAATTTTAGCACCTTCTGTTCTAAAAAAGTTAGAGTGTGCACCTTGGAAATCTGCTGGAATTTAGAAACTCGAAGGCTCCGCTGTAGCGTCAGAGCATAGCCAGCTGGCACTACAGCCTGGAGCCTTCAAGTTTCAAAATCCAACAGATTTCAAGGAAAATATCCCACTCTAACTATTACTTAGAACATAGCTGGTGTAGCTTTTGTATGGTGGCAGAGACAACTTTAAACTGCTTTGTCCTTCAAAGAGGTCCCTGCCTTGAGGGCTGGGACACTTAGTGTCCCTCTGATTGATCTTAGTGTACCATTGTTAGGAGCAGTCGCAACGTTCTAAATTATTTAGGTGCTGCACAGTCATTGTGAACTACCACTTTTAAGGTCCTTGAGACCCTGAGTAAATCCTCGCTGCGCTCGGGGATGCTACAACCTAGGGACCCTAAAAACGGTGGTTCCCCTTGATTCAGCACCCAACTATTATGTAGAGGGGCATGACTTTGTGATAGACAAGGAGTGACTATTCAGCTGGAGCATGCTAATAAAGGTGCCCAGGAGTTGCTATGTGAAGGCACCCTTAAACTTTTTAGCTAATACCAATATTTAATTGCCCATGCAAATAATACTCTCTCAGTAAATACAAGGCTATATTAAAATTATTCTTCACAGAAATTGACACAAATTAAGTTCTAGCTATTACTATAGACTTTACAAGGCTAGGGTACAGTAGTGAGTTCAATTGGCAATACACTTAAGAATGTGTTTACTTTGAATTGTTAGTACCAGCAATGAACAACACAAAAAAAAAACTCCAGAACTTCGAGTGTATTTATGCACATTACATGTAATTTTTTCCACAGAAAGATTTTATGGAAATTTTGTGTAGATGTGGCTAATAATAAATAGCCAAATATACTCAACCTTTGTTAAAGGGTTATATTGCAACAAAAATGCTAACTTGCATATACACACACACATAATGAAGTTCTAGCCATTATGGGTATATTTATGTCCTTTAGTCTATAAATACTGCATGAATGAAGGTTACAGGTAGCTAATGTACTTAAATAAACAGTAAATAGATTTTAAATACTTTTGCATCCTTTATTGCTAATAATTCAAAGTCATGAAGATCGTAAACAAATTCGTAAGTGTCTTACCAATTAAGCTCACAACTTTAAACTCATTCTTTTCAATAGCTACTATAACTGTATTTCTCAACTGTAGGCAGGTACACATGCAGACTGAAAATCTGTTTGCATAAACCAGTTTGCTATTGTGTAGAGTGAGTTCAAGCTGCTATGTCCTGCAGGTAGGACAATTTGATTAGCGGTAACTGGGTTGCTAGTACAATTTGTATGTTTCAGCAAACTTTGAGTGACTACCTCAGCTTTATTTGTGAACGATGCTCATGTTTGCACATTGATTGTACCAGTATACAAATATTATTCTTTTAAGTGGGCCAATCAAATGAGTGATATTCTGCTGGTATTCCACGATTGAAGTAGCACTGGCAAGCTGAGTGTTATTTCAATTGAGTGCTATTCCAATTGCTTTACGAGTGTTATTGATCCCTAATAGCACAAGTTACCCATGCTATTACTCACTAATATTAGACCAGCTTTTTAAAAAAGTCATTTGCAATTGTAGCTACACCATAGCATTCACTCACTATCTCCTTACAGGATTAGCTTCCACTAGAACTTCGTTTTCAACTTACGGCTCCTCCTAATCTGTTGAAAAACATTCCATCTAATACAGACAGAGCTTATGTGGTAAAGAATGACATTGTTTCCAACTAGAAACAACTGGAAATGTATGTTTCCAAGGTTAACGCTACACAGTGTGTGCACTTACCCGTACTTAGCTACCGTGTTATTTCACTTAGCTACCGTGGTATTTCACTTAGTTTCCACTTAGTTACCATGCTTTTTCAATTAGTTACAAGCTATTTCACTTTCCCTTTGCAATTTCTATTGAACAGCGATTTTTCCCATACATTTTTGAAATTGCAAGATAATTCCTGCTAAAACGCTTGTTTTTCAAGTCCAAAAAAAGTTACTGCGAACAGTTACTATGGCATTGAAAACCATTTACAAAACGTATTTTCAAAATTTAGTCATTTTGGGGGGCTGCTAAATGTCGCTCGTTGGATAGACAGTATTAGGGGTGGACAATGCAAAATTGGGTATATGTTATTGGCGAGCGAGCGTAGCGAGATACATACAGGGGTAACACAATTGAAAATCGGGTATGTTTGTTCGTTTATATATGTTTGGACGTAAGTATATCATTTTATACTTTGACCTTCTCGTATATTTGTGTTAGCTCGTTTTTCGACCCCGTCCCAAACTTCACTAATCCTCCAGTTTAGTGATCATTACCCGTATCATCCTAAAAATTGAATTGTTTACCGCTGAAAGCTTGTTGTCAATAATTACCAGTAATTCAGATAGTCAAAATAGCTTAAATTTGATACTACAGAAGTAACTGGGGGTCAAGCCTGAAAAGCCATGGTTTTAGGACAAAAAGTCCCCCCCCCACGTGTTTGAGAGGCATACGTACCATACATACATACATATATACACAAGACATGTGCTTGAGCACAAATGGCGAGCAAGCCTAAAACTACACAATTGTTATATGATTAATTTTAACTTCTAACACTCAAAGCTACTAAAAATATAGTCGAGTTTTTTAAATACGTTTATAGCTACATAAATGCACTTCAATGCCATAGTAACCCCTCCCCGCAACTTTGAATTGAAAAAAAAAAATACACATTATTTAAACATTATCTTTGTGATATGTTTGAGCTAAGAAGACTTACCTTCAGTGGTTCTAGTGGACAATGAGTTTTCAAGTTAAATAATGTTGTGTACAGCTATATAACTATGACAAAGAGCGCATTGACTCACCGCCGCCACACACTTGACTAGAAATAGAACTCCAGTAAGTTTTTTAGTTTAAACTGCACCCGCAAAAAAAATTCAAAGCGGTAAACTATTCAATTTCTAGTATGATACGGGTAATGATCGTAAACAGGAGGATACCGTTTAGTGATGTTTGGGACGGGTCGAACGCTGAGCTAACTCGAAAATACGAGAGGGTCAAAGTACGAAATGACATACGTATGTCCAAACATATATATAAACTAGTGGTGTGCTTGAGCACAAATGGCGAGCGAGCCTTAAACTACACTATTGTTAAATGATTGATTTTAACAACTAAAAGTCAAGCTACTAAAATAAGGTTGAGTTTTTTAATTAAGTATATGCGGTAAAGGGGTTTCAATTCCATAGTAACCGCTCCCCGCAACTGTTTGAATTGAAAAAGAAGCAATAAAATCAAGTCACGTTTTTCACGTTATTATTTTGTGATATTCTTAATAGTAGTTGTAACGTACAATACTTTCACACAACTGAACATACCTACGCCAGACTTACCTTCGTGGGTCGTCTAGTGGACAATGAATTTTCAAGTAAATGCTGTTGAGTAGGGCTTATAACTGTGACAAATAGCGTATTAACTTACCACCGCCACTAACTCAAATAGAAATGGAGCTCCCATAAGTGTTTGCGTTTTAACTGCACCCCAAAACAATTCAAAGCGGTAAACAATTCAATTTCTAAGGTGATACGGTTAATGGTCGCTATACCAGAGGATTCTGTTTAGTGAAGTGTGGGACGGAGTCGAACGCCGAGCGAACACAAAAATACAGAGGGTCAAAGTACAAAATGACATACATACGTCCAAACATATATACTAGTGGTGTGCTTGAGCACAAATGGCGAGCGAGCCTGATAGCTAGGTAACATAAAATGTTACTATTTTTAGCTTACTTCATGCAAACACTATAATAGCAGTTATGACATTTGATTTCAGCAAACAAATACAAAATCACTCTCTTACCTGATTAATGGTAACTTTTGTAGTATCAAACATCAACCATTCTGATAATCTCAATCACCAGTAACTCTTGAACAAGCTCTCAGCTACGATAAAAAATAAACCAGTGTCATTATTTGTAATTTTAGCCAACAAATATGGAATTACTACTTACATCATTCTTGAGTATTGATAGCTTCTGTAGTATAAAATTGAAGTTACTTTGACCATCTGAATTACCTTGAATTTTTGACAACAAGCTCTCACCTACAAAAACAAAAGACAATCAATTTTAGTACACAAATACAAAATTACTTTTTAACCTCATTTTCTTGAGCAGTTGTAACTTTTGTAGTACTAAATTTGAGCCAATCTGACTATTTGAATTTACCAGTCACTGTTGACTAGCTCTTAGCTACAAAAAAGAAAGGCCAGAGTTAATTTTGCATACTTAGCTAACAAATATGGAATTGCGTACTTATCTCAGCTTCCCTCGAGAAGTAGTAGCTTCCATAGCATTAATACTACGGCATTCTGACTACCAACAGCTCTTGACAACCAACAACCGGTACTTCGTATCCCCCATAAAACGGCGAAGTTTTGAAATTAAGTCTGGAAAAGGGTCTTCATGCCATAGTAACCTGTCGAATCAACTTTTTGTGTCTTGAAAACAAGCGTTTTAGCAGGAATTTTCTCATACTTTGGAGCTTAAGTATAAAGTAAGGTTTGCTTAATGCTGTAGTTTCAGAATAAACTGGAGTCAAGCCTAAATAGCCGTGTTTTTAGGTGAAAAACGTTCTACGCGCGCGCGTTTAAAGAAGATACGTACCATCCATACATACATACATATATATAACATATACCCGATTTTGCATTATCCACCCCTAATACTGTCTCGCTCGCTACGCTCGCTCGCCAACTAGTGGTGTGCTTGAGAACAAATGGCGAGCGAGCCTGATAGTTAGGTAACAAAATGTTACTATGTTTTAGCTTACTTCATGCAAACACTATAATAGCAGTTATGACATTTGATTTCAGCAAACAAATACAAAATCACTCTCTCTTACCTTATTAATGGTAACTTTTGTAGTATCAAACATCAACCATTCGGATAATCTCAATCACCAGTAACTCTTGAACAAGCTCTCAGCTACGATAAAAAATAAACCAGTGTTATTATTTGTAATTTTAGCCAACAAATATGGAATTACTACTTACATCATTCTTGAGTATTGATAACTTCTGTAGTATCAAATTGAAGTTACTTTGACCAAAAACACGGCTATTTAGGCTTGACTCCAGTTTATTCTAAAACTACAGTATTAAGCAAACCTTACTTTATACTTATGCTCCAAAGTATGAGAAAATTCCTGCTAAAACGCTTGTTTTCAAGACACAAAAAGTTGATTCGACAGGTTACTATGGCATTGAAGACCCTTTTCCAGACTTAATTTCAAAACTTCGCCTTGATGGGGGGATACGGAGTGCCGGTTGTTGGTTGTCAAGAGCCGTTGGTAGTCAGAATGCCGTAGTATTAATGCTATGGAAGCTACTACTTCTCGAGAAAAGCTGAGAGATAAGTACGCAATTCCATATTTGTTAGCTAAATAGAGCTAGTCAACAGTGACTGGTAAATTCAAATAGCTAGTCAGATTGGCTCAAATTTGGTACTACAAAAGTTACCACTGCTCAAGAAAATGAGGTAAGAAAGTAATTTTGTATTTGTGTGCTAAAATTGATTGTCTTTTGTTTTTGTAGGTGAGAGCTTTTCAAGAATTCAAGGTAATTCAGATGGTCAAAGTAACTTCAATTTGATACTACAGAAGTTATCAATACTCAAGAATGATGTAAGTAGTAGTTCCATATTTGTTGGCTAAAATTACAAATAATAACACTGGTTTATTTTTTATCGTAGCTGAGAGCTTGTTCAAGAGTTACTGGTGATTGAGATTATCAAAATGGTTGATGTTTGATACTACAAAAGTTACCATTAATAAGGTAAGAGAGTGATTTTGTATTTGTTTGCTGAAATCAAAGGTCATAACTGCTATTATAGTGTTTGCATGAAGTAAGCTAAAAATAGTAACATTTTATGTTACCTAACTATCAGGCTCGCTCGCCATTTGTGCTCAAGCACACCACTAGTTTGTATACATGTTTGGACGTACGTATGTCATTTTGTACTTTGACCCTCGCATTTTTGTGTTAGTTACGTGGTCGACCCCATCCCAAATTGCACTAAACAGAATCCTCTGGTTTATCGATCAGTACCCATCATCACCCTAGAAATTGAATTGTTTACCGTTTTGAATTCTTTTGCGGGTGCAGTTAAAACTTGAAAACTTAAGGGACTTCCATTTCTATGGCGGTGGTAAGTCAATGCGCTCTTTGTCATGGTTATAAGCCGTGCGCAACAGTATTTACTTGAAAATACATTGTCCACTAGACTACCACGAAGGTAAGTCTGTAGGTGCATGTCCAGTTGTGTCAAAGCATTGTGTGTTACAACCATAACTTAGCTAAAGAATATCACAAAGAAAACGTTTAAATAACGTGTATTGTTTTGTTGTTGTTTTTTCCTTCAATTCAAGCAGTTGCAGAGAGTTGTTACTATGGCACTGAAATCCCTTTACCGTGTATGCGAAATTTAAAAACTGGACCTTATTTTCAGTAGCTTCAGTGTTAGAAGTCAAAATCATTCATATAAAAATAGTATAGTCTTTAGGCTCGCTCACCATTTGTGCTCAAGCACATCACTAGTAATCATATTATTATTACAGGTGACACATTTGCCCACTGCTCACTTTGCTGTTCAGATTTTGGTGTCTCTCATGGTGGTAAGCATGATGTATATGTTCACGTCAATGGTAAGCGCCACAAGGAGGCAGCAAGTGCAGCTTCTTCAACATGTTCGGTGACATCTTTCTTCAAACCTCAGCATATATCACGTGTTACTGATGCTGAAGCTAGGTGGGCTTTGTTTACCTCTAAACATAACCTATCATTTCTCACAAGTGATCATGCTACCAAACTGTTCAAAACAATGTTTCCGGATTCTGAAATAGCTAAGGCTTTTGCATGTGGTCACACTAAGACGGCAGCCATCATAAAAGAAGCTCTCTCGCCTCACTTTCAGAAAAAGACAGTCACAAACTTGTCTAACCCCTTCTCACTACTAGTAGATGAAAGCAATGATAAAGTAGATAAGTCTTGCATCATTTTGGTTAGGCTTTTGGATCCTGAAGTAGGTAATGTTTGTACCCGTTTTTTGGATATGCCGGTTGTCAACATAGGCACAGCTCAGAATATATTCCATGCTCTGAAAGGTTCACTGAATAAACAGGGCCTGGACTTCACTAAAGCTGTTGCCTTCATGTCAGACACAGCAAGTGTTATGAAAGGATGTAGATCAGGTGTGCAGAAGCTCATCAGAAATGAAATTCCTCATCTCTATGATGTGGGGTGTATCAATCACCTGGCAGACCTGACTATCAAAGCTGGAGTGACCACCTTTCCTATTGACATTGATCAGCTGTTTATAGATATCTTCTGTTACTTTTACAATAGTAGCAAAAGAAACCCACACTGTAAACCAAAAGGTGTGTAGTTCACACCAAATTAAGCATGAATCACTTGTAACAATAGTCACACCAAAATATGGTGTGATGCGCACACCTCATCGTTTGGGTGTGAAGTACACACCAAATTTAGTGTGAATTCTCACCATAATCACTATGAACTCATATTTACATTAATGCTGAATTATTTTAAGTTACATTGATTCTAGTACTACATATCAACATTTTTTTCCAAAAAGAGATTGGTGTAATCCCAGATCTCATTAATCAGACGACTAAAATCTTAGTCAACTCACTTATCTAGCACACAAGTGTACAAAGCATTTATAAGGTAGATTACAATGATAATAGCATTGGTTTTTGCCTGCACATGAATATAATTAATGTTCGGTAAAGGGTCCATGCTATTCCATGAGTGTGAATTTCACACTAAGTGTGCATTCACACTAGGAAGAAAGTGTGAAGGACACACTATGCATAGGTGGTGGGCATTCACACCACCAGTTTGGTGTGAATTTGGTGGGTTTTCACGCTATAATTTTTACAGTGCACAGTTTGCAGACCATTGGTGTTCTTTATTTACATCAGAACCAGAAGCAATCTTAAAACATTGCCCTACACGCTGGTTGAGCATGTTACGTTGTGTAGGGAGATACCTCACACAGTATGAAGGTTTGAAAACATTTTTTATCGTGTGACGAACAGACTGCTAAAGTTATTAGTATTACTAGTAGGCTAGAAAATCCACTCACCAAGCCAATTCTTTACTTTCTGGCTCATGTGTTGCCATCAATGGACAGATTCAGCCGGCTTTTTCAAAAGTCTAATGAGAACACCACATGTGAGCTCTATGTGGAAATGGGTAGGCTGGTACGTCTGTACGCTGGCAATCTATTGAAGAAGGAAGTTATTCTTGCAGCAGGTGATAAATTGAAGGAATTGAAGATGGATGTTTCCAGTCAAGTGGCTAATGAACATCTTGGAATTGGGACCAAAACGTGGGTGAGTGTTGCTGAGCTAGAACAGGAGCACGACACGAAGCCTTTCTTCACAGCTGTACGGAAGTTTTACATATCAACCATTACGAAGATGCTTAGCAAATTTCCATTTGGGGATGAACTCATGAAGAACTTGGCTATCCTTCATCCCAGCAAAGCTTCTACTTTTCCCTCTAGCACAGTGGTGACACTAGCAAAACGTTTTCCTCAACTTGGCCTGTCCGACTCTGAGTCAATTCAGCGCTTAGAGGAAGAATTTATGGACTTCACTCTCTCTCCAGGGGATCTTCCCATCATAGACACATATAATGCTGTGGATCACACCAAGAAAGCATGTGCTGGGCATTTCTGGTGGGAAGTTGGAAAGATGATGACACTTAGTGGAGAGCTGAGATTTCCCAACTTGTATCGTCTTATGGCTGGCCTTCTCAGCATCCCTTGCTCGAATGCAGATGCAGAGCGTGGGTTCTCAGTGCTCAGGAAGATACATACAGACCAGAGGGCCAGCCTTAGCCATGAAACACCAGTTCATTTATTTTCTATTAAGTTCAACGACACTTCTTGTTGCTTTGACACTGAACTTTCTGAAGAACTTATCGCAAAATGTAAGAAGGCTACTAAACTCTCCTTGAACAAGAAGTAGAATACAACTTTCATCTGACACATGCATTAACAAATTATAATTATATTCATAGCCTTAATTAGTGGGTGTGGTTTAAATTAATTGGTGGGTGTGGCGTGCCACTGATTTTTTTCCTAGCAGGTTGGAACCTATGGTATTGATAACTTTTGTAGTATCAAACATAAGTTAATTTGATTATCTGAATTACATGAATTCTTGACAACAAGCTCTCAGCTGCTACAAAAACAAAAGACAATCAATTTTAGCACACAAATACAAAATTACTTTCTTACCTCATTTGTTCACCTTCATTAGTCACTTTTAGTTTCTCAAGGAGCCCTGCATTAAGCCTTATAGACTTCTTTCAATCCGCCTGTACTGGTTTATTCCTCCATAGTGTCCCGGAGACACGCAGTAATAGTATACGGACACAAGGCACGCCCCCTGACCTTAGCAACGCCTTTACCAGGCATTTTTTCGAAATCAGCAATAATAAGTTTAGCAAAAATACTGAAGTGTTGTAGTGCGTAGGGCGAAGACGGCTTGTGCTACAGCTTCCAAATTAGGAGGAAGGCATCCCAAGGCTCCGTGCAGCCTACTGGTAGAATAAATTAGAAAACTTTAAATGCCGCGTTTACCCGGGTTTTCACAAATCCGGTCACAAAAATATAAAATTAAGTACTTACCTCAGCTTCCCTCGAGTAGTAGTATCTTCCTTAGCTTTAATATTACGGCATTCTGACTACCAATGGCTTTTGACAACCAACAGTCGGCACTCCGTATCTCCCCTAAAATGGCGAAGTTTTGAGATTAAAGGGTTTTCAATGCCATAGTAACCGGTCGTAGCAAGTTTTTGTCTCTTGAAAAACAAGAGTTTTCACCGGAATTTTCTCACACTTCGGAGCTGAAGTTTAATGTAAGGCTTGTTTAATGCTGTAGTATTAGAATAAACTAGGGGCAGGCCTAAAAAGCAGTGTTTTTAGGAGAAAAAAGTTTCCCGTGCGCGTTTAAAGGGCATACGTACCATCCATTTATACATATCATACTAGTGGTGTGCTTGAGCACATATTGGCGATCGAGCCTGATAGTTAAGTAACATAAAACTAAGTATTGTTACTATGTTTTAGCTTAGTTCATGCAAACACTATAATAGCAGTTATGACCTTTTATTTCAGCAAACAAATACAAAATCACTCTCTTACCTGATTAATGGTAACTTTTGTAGTATCAAACATCTGCCATTCCGATAATCTCAATTACCAGTATCTCTTGAACAAGCTCTCAGCTACAATAAAATAATAAACCAGTGTTATTCATTGTAATTTTAGCCAACAAATATGGAATCACTACTTACCTCAATTTCCTGAGTATTGATAACTTCTGTAGTATCAAATTTAACTTACTTTGACTATCTGAATTACCTCGAATTCTTGACAACAAGCTCTCAGCTACAAAAACAAAAGACAATCAATTTTAGCACACAAATACAAAATTATTTTCTTACCTCATTTTCTTGAGCAGTTGTAACTTTTGTAGTACAAAATTTGAGCCATTCTGACTACTTGAATTTACCAGTCACTGTTGACAACAAGCTCTTAGCTACAAAAAAGAAAGGCCTGAGTTAATTTTGCATATGAAATTACGTACTTACCTCAGCTTCCGTCGAATAGTAGTAGCTTCCTTAGCATTAATACTATGGCATTCTGACTCCCCCCTAAAACGGAGAAGTTTTAAAATTAAGTCTGGAAAAGGGTCTTCAATGGCATAGTAACCGGTCAAATCAATTTTTGTTTCTTGAAAAGCAAGCTTTTTCTCAGGAATTTTCTCACACTTCGGAGCTTAAGTATAAAGTAAGGCTTGCTTAATGCTGTAGTTTAAGAATAAACTGGGGTCAAGCCTGAAAAGCCGTGTTTTTTGGAGAAAAAAGTTTCCCGTGCGCGCGTTTAAAGGGCATACGTACCATCCATACATACATATAACATATACCAGATTTTGCATTATCCACCCCTAATACTGTCTCGCTTGCTCGCCAATACTTACACCCAATTTTTCATTATCCACCACTAATACTGTCTCGCTCGTTTTGCTCGCTCGCCAACTAGTGGTGTGCTTGAACACAAATGGCGAGCGAGCCTGATAGTTAGGTAACATAAAACTAAGTATTGCTATTATGTTTTAGCTTAGTTCATTCTAAACGATAAAGCCATTCTGACTACCTCAGTCACCAGTAATCAGTGAACAAGTTCGCAGCTCTAACAAAACATAGTAGCCAGAGTTATTTTTGTAATTTTAGCTAACAAGTATGGAACTACATACTTACATCAACGTCTTCCAAGTAATAGTGGCTGGCTACCAGTGGCACTTGATGACAACCAACAAGCGGCATTTTTATTAGCCCCAAAAAACGACGAAGTTTTGAAATTAAGTCTTGTAAAGGGTTTTCAATGGCATAGTAACCAGTCGCAGTAACTGTTTGGGACTTGAAAAACAAGCATTACGCAGGAATTATCCCACAATTTGGAGCCCAAGTTTCAAGTAAGACTTTCTATATACTGTAGTATCTGAAGAAAGTGGAGTCAAGCATAAAAGGCCGTGTTTTTAGGATAAAAAACGTTACCCACACGCGCGTTTAAGGGGCATACGTACAATACATACATATATATATATATATATCATTATACCCAATTTTGCATTGTCCACCCCTAATACTGTCTCGTTCGCTCGCCAGTAAACATATACCTAATTTTGCATTATACACCCATAATAGTATCTCGCTCGCTTTGCTCCCTTGATAACTAGTGATGTGCATGAGCACAAATGGCGAGCAAGCCTGTCTAGTTGGGTAACATAAAACTACAGTATTGTTACTATTTTTAGCTTAGTTCATGCAAACACTATATTGGCAGTTATGACCTTTTATTTCAGCAAGCATATACAAAATTACTCTCTTACCTGATTAATAGTAACTTCAAACATCAGCCATTCTGATAACTTCAATTACCAGTAACTCTTGAACAAGCTCTCAGCTATGATAAAAAAAATCACTGTTATTATTTGTAATTTTAGCCAACAAATATGGAATTACTACTTACCTCAATTTCCTGAGTATTGGTAACTTCTGTAGTATCAAATTTAAGTTATTTTGACTATCTGAATTACCACTAATTCTTGACAACCAGCTCTCAGCTACAAAAACAAAAGCCATCAATTTTAGCACATAAATACAAAATTACTTTCTTACCTCATTTTCTTGAGCAGTGTTAACTTCCGTGTTATCAAATTTAAGCCATTCTGACTATTTGAATTTACCAGTCACTGTTGGAGAAATGGAACTCCAGTATGTTTTTACTGCACCCGCAAAAGAATTCAAAGCGTTAATCAATTCATCACTGATTTTCAATTGTGTTACCCCTGTAAGTGTCTCGCTCGCTAAGAGGGGGCAAGGTTGAGCTTGTGCTATTTCAAGGAAGTCACAATTCCATACATATAAGATAAAAAAGGAGCTAGGCTTTCATTACCAAGACAATAATTAGAGCAGATATAAAGTTTTGATTTAAGCTTTTCATTTGTAATCACCTTCATTAGTCACTTTTGAACTTAACTTTTTGCTCACAAAATAGTAAGAATATATTTTAAAGGGAGGGGTGGTGGTGAAGTGTATATATGTATGCATGTATGTATGCATGTATGTAAGTATGTATGTATGTATGTATGTATGTATGTGTGTGTGTGTGTGTGTATGGCTGTGTGGTGTAATGGTTGTGTCCTGCTAGTTCAAGCCCATCTCAGGCAATTTTCCATCTGCCTCCCACCAGTCCACCAAGCTGTGATTGGATACCTGGCATTTGCTGGGGTGGAAATTCAAGGCCTTTTCTCATGAAACAGCAATGGTACAGGTGGGACTTTGGGAGCCCACACCACGTGCTGTGAGGAAAGGCCTGTTTTCCTGCGAGTTCCTAGCCCGGCTCTAGGAGCTTTGCTTGCACGGCTTACAGTGCCTGCTTAGTGCACAGGCATACTGGCTCTGCAAGATGTGAATAACCACTAGCGGTTGCAAGTGTGTGTGTGTGTGTATATATGTATGTATGTATGTGTGTATGTATGCATGCATGTATGTGTGTGTATGTATGTATGTATGTATGCATGCATATGTGAGTGTATGTATGTATGTATGCAAACATGCAGGTGCAAATTCTCAGGCGGTCATGTGCACCTGGCAGAGCCAGGATGCCTGTGTACCAAGCAGGCATAGTGAGCCGGCCAAACATTGCTCTTGGAGCCTAGGAACTCCAGGAGAACACGCCTTTCCTCACAGCAAGTGGTGTGGGCACCCGAAATCCCACCTGTACCATTGCTGTTCCATGAGAAAAGGCCTTAAATTTGCACCCCAGCAAATGCGAGGTACCCAATCATAGCTGGTGGGGCTAGTGGGAGGCAGATAGAAAAACTAGATGGAAAAATTGCTAGAGTTGGGCTTGAACTCTAGGACCTCAGGTCCTGAGTCAATGTGGCAGTGTGGGTGTTAGCACACACATAGCCACCATACATACATACATATACGTATGTATACATATCAACCCATAAGCATGTTGCCAATATTTACCACACTGGCTCCATACAGTGGCCAAGCTGAAGTGCCAGCCAGTCTAACACCCAGCAGAGCTGGCCATTACCAAGTTACCAAGCACATGTAGTTCTTACCCTCTCACACATGCACGCTGAGGTTAAATACAAAACAAATGAGAAAGGAGAAAAAAATTTGTAGTCTCTAAACACATGCGAAATCATTTTTACAATTATTCATTGTTTACAATTACACGTGCTTTGTTTCAAAGGTAAATGAGAGAACCAAACACAACATCTGGCATATCACTATCGAAGTTGTGGATACGTTTTATAACCTATCTATTTGGTGATGGTTTATTGTCTGTTTAATTTAAGGTAGCAATTTGAGGGGTGAGGTTATTTTTATCTGACTTTAAAAATTTGATGTGCCAATCAATAGATCGTGGCCCAATCTAGATTGTGCAAATTCATAGAAAGAGAATACAATACACAAGCTATTGCTACAGTTCTAAAAATCAGGTGTCTTGTGCAAGAGTGTACCAATTTAAAGATTTGAAAATAAATCATTGTAGAAGCAGCTGCAACAGTCCAGACACATGATATATTAATACAGCCAGTTAGGTGGAAAGGGGAATCTCTCAGAAGCTTGCCCCCTCCCATATCAAATGATATCACACAATCTTAAAGTCACTTCCTATGGAGACAATCATAATGTGTGTATAAGTACTCCTCAATACAGTAACCACTTACAGTTAGAACAGCAATTAGATGGTAACTCGGATATTCTGCATCGCAAACTATTGACAATCGTCACGTTACCTCTAATGCAAAGAGAAAGATAATATCTTTACTCCACTCTTTAATGGTATAACACACCCTGTATCCTACATCAGAGCAATAAATCACAGTGTGCACTAAACTAGTGATGAAATACCCCAACCTTGAAGACACAGTCGGAAGTAGAATAGTTAGTGCTTGTTTTCACCTTGGTCAGTATCAATTTTTCACATTAACAAATAAGGGTTCTTGGAAAATCTCTCTTCGAAACGCTATCGAAGAGATCATAACACCACTCTGCCATTGTCTGAGCAACCTCATGATGATCCTCCTTCTCAAAAACGAGCACGAGTGGAGGAAGTAAGTGCAACTGTCTGTTCAGTATGGGACTTACAACTAATCTGTTGTGTTTTAGAACATAGCTAACCCCATTTTTGTATTGTGAAGTAGGCATTCTATCCAGCATAGTGTTGTTCAAGTGAGCGCACAGGGATACTAAACGCCAGAAGGGAGGATACTAAATGCCAGAAGGGAGGATACTACTGATAGTATCCTCCCTTCTGGCTAATAGTATCCTCCCTTGTAGCATTGTATTAGTTTTTTTTGGTTTATGAGTTGTGCAGCATTAATTAAAGAATTTTTATTTTATCTATGGTGCAAGAATGTTGTTTCACGGTTTTCCTGTCAGAAGCGAAAGATAAGATGGATTCATCGTATGCCTTGCACACTAACAATATTTTTCTTAACTAATACAATCATCACCAAAATGAGAAAGTGAGAAAGAAACCAATACCATAATGAACAATAAAAAAGCAGTTATATGTGTTGCATATGTTATTTTAAAAGTTTTAGTACTATTCTTGTGGATGTTTATATCACTACAGTTATGAAAATTAAAAGCACCCCTTCTAGTATATTGTTTGCAATGTAAAAGCACTACATTCATGGTATTTTCGTTGTATTTTGCTTATGTAATCAAAATCCTTCCTTATCCATCGCAAGCTGTTCATCAATGTCAGATACTGTAAATACAAACTTTTTGCATGGCCTTACATCTTTCAAATTTCATCATCATGTAAAGGTTGACCAAATATTGATTCAAAAGCTAAGCTAGACCGGAGATTGACTGTAAAGAGCAAAGCTAGAGTACTGATTGTGAGGGGCTTGACTTGAAAGTTGACGGTGAGGAGCTAGACTGGGGAGAGCTGACTGTGAGGAGCTAAATAAAGGAGAGATGATTGAGTTGAAGAAGGTGGAAGAGTAGCTGGTTGAAAGAATATTTAGGAGAGACAAGCCGTTTTGTAAATTTTATCTCACCAATTGAGCTGAAATGCTAAAAATAGGTAATGTAGACGGGTGGGCGGGAATGTTCTTTTTGACTAAGTTCGCTGAAAACGCAGTGATATTGATTCTCCTGACTCTAATTCCATCACTTTCGCCAGTTCACTGGAGTCGAGCGCACAACACATAAAAATATTCTATGCGCCCTGGCTCCTTAGAACTGCTGCAATTACTGGACACCTCTCCGTAATGTCTCTGCCGTCTTTGTCGTAGAGTGTCAACATAGAACGAAGGATAAAAAAAATATTTGGTAACTAAGGCTATAGTTGCTACGTTCTAAAACTGATAGACAACGAAATCTCGGGAACTACCGCCCGTCGAACCCCTCGGGCCGCTAGTATCGCCCTCGCTACGCTCGGGACGGTGCAGCCCACAGCCCTCGAGGTTCTGTGGGCGGTAGATCCCTCGATTTCGTTGTCTATCTATTATATAGCATGAAGATCTGATGATGAGAAATACGCAGAGGTAGCAGCATCCATGAAGACTATTCGCCTTCGAGCCTCCAATAGAGCTATGGGGATGAAGCTGATGGCCCAAACCAGAGGCAGGAGACGGCAGTGGATCATGGATGACAAACCCAATGTTACTGACATTATTGATGCCTTTCCATTGCTCAAGGATCCTATAATAGTAAGCATAGACTAATCACAAAGTTGTGGCTAATATTTTCAGCACTTAAATAAACATTATAGTTTCAAAACGAATACTGGGCAGCTACAAAAACATCACAAGTAGTAGTGATGGATAGCTGGAGGCGTTGGAAAGTAATGATTATTAAAGTTGCACAGTTGGAAGCTAGAAGAAATTCAATTAAAAAGCTGCTAGAACAGTATGACATTAAAGATGGTATAACATATGAATACAGTAATACAATCTATTTGAAAACTTTGTCACTTAATACTTGGTGTTCTAATACCAGATTATCAGGACTACATAGCTATAGAAATACTTCTCAAATTAATATATCCTCGAAACACTAAAAGAATCTTATATAAACATGTTATGGTAAGCATTCACTGTGATAAACTCACACACAATTCAGGTGCACATGCTCCATTGCAGACTATGATGTTGAACTGGATGCAGATCACAATGTTCAGTTAGAACCTTTTGGAATGATTGTGGGAGAAGTTGGTTCTGGAGAGGCTCAGTATCTGCTTTATGGAGAGAGAAGATTGATCCTGAAATCAAAAAGATTCATTAATTTACTATTTTTTCATCATTACATTTTTGAAATAGATCAACCTAAAAAATTACCCGAACCACTGCTCAACTGACATATACCCAATACTTCTCTGGCATAACTAAGAGTAAAATTTTCTGTCCCCCCTGACGAATGACCACTCCTCTTGAAAGACGCATTAATCTGAACCATAGGGTGGTCTCTCAAGAGAGAGACCACTGTACTTGCATTATAATTGCAGATTGATAAAGCAGCTGCGCTACTGCCAGCACATGGCTAGTGGACTACATGGATGGGTCTCACTTCAGAAAACATCCCTTATTTTCCACTGCTTCTTCTTCTTTACAGATATTTCTGTACTATGATGACCTTGAAGTTTGCAATCCACTTGGCTCGAAAGCCAAAGTTCACAAATTGAGTATGTCACCTCCGTAAACCTTAATACAAGTGTTGTAATTACTTAAGTGTTAGAAATATTGCAGTACTTCAAATTAAGGTTTTCTTAATTTGACCCCACAATAACTCACTTCTATATTATGGGTAATTGTACAATCTCACTCCAGGCATTTTCTACTTCACTCTTGGAATTGTACCACTGAGGTCGAAGCTGTCATCCATACATCTAGTAGCACTACTGAAAGAGAAACATTTGAAGAAATATGGGATGGATCTTATTCTCAAACCTATCGTTTGTGATTTGAAAGAATTAGTAAGTATGATATTGACATGTACTTTGCCAGAAGTTTAACAAAGTGATGTTTATTATTACAAAAAGAAAACAGGACATACCTTTATCATTAGAGGTGAAGAAAAGTTGTATTTTGGAGCATTGTGTGCCATATCAGCTGACAATTTGGCTAGTCTGGCCCTTGGAGGCTTCAAAGAAAGCTGTACTGCATACAGGATGTGCAGACAGTGCATGGCAACTCAAGATGCAGCCAAGACCAAGGCAAGCAAAGCACATGTGTGAACAGATTTATGCCAGTGATTAAATTTATCTGGAAAAAATACACTCATATAACAATTCTGAATTCTTCACAAAAGGAAAAAATAATATGTACATGAATAAATATTTGAAAGAGATAATAACTTGAAAATCATCTTAAAAAAAACAAAAACGAGAATTTTCTGGAATGATCTATCCATACAATGGTAATAAACCAATGGCCTATTTTAAGCATAAAACGTTAATTGGCTTTATGTACAAGGAACTCTTGTCATTACAGAAAGGAAAGCCTCGTTTAGCCTAGAAAACTTGTTTTCCCAGTTACAATGATTTTTGTGAGCGTGATAACATTTAAATTGAAATCTTATTTCAAACATGCACTTAGTATCTCACTGACGGTTCACGGCAAGGTGTGTGCGTGTGTGTGAGGGGGATGGGGGAAGGACGGAAGAAAAAGGAAAACCTGGCACCCCCAGTTCACACATACGCCTAACTATTTATGTGCTAAATGGTTCTGACCAAACTTTAGTCACATGATATAGCTATGTATGATATCACTCCTTTTCTATGTAGGTAAGACTTTCCAGCCGTGCATGAGCTAGGTTATTTCATTTTTTAAAAAAACAACAACATAAAACAACACAAAACGAGTAAATAATACGATATCCATAGCTAATTATTCTACACTTAATTGCGTCATGAGACTAAATACATGCACAGATATGGCAAATTTATGAGCCTCAGAATTTTTTTTTAATGCATGTGAGAACAGTTTCTCTTAATCCCTCACCTTTGCCCTACCCTTTGCCATTGTGTGCAGTTGTCACGTTCATTTGCACTAACAGATGAAAATTACATATTTCAATACACAGTTCAGAGAAGGAGATTTTATCCTGAGAGATGCCACTACACACCGGCAACGTTGTGTAGAGGTTAGTACAAATGCAGCAGAAACTCACATCTCAATGAATTGAGGTACTGTACGAAATATTACCTACATATAATCAATTAACTCACTTCTTCTCTTTCCATGGAAGGTATTTTCATGTCTGTGATGGTGGATTAGTCCCTGACATCATGCACGACATCCTGGAAGGAGCGCTGCAACATGAAATAAAAATAATGCTTAAAAAAATGATAGAAGTGAAGCAGTACTCTAACCTTGGTAAGTCTAACAATATATATATATATATATTATTATATATATATTATATATATATATATATATATAATATATATTTATTTAATAACACTTAACTATATCTATTCAACACAAGGCTGATCAACACTGAGCTTGGTCACATGGAGACCAGTGATAAGTGCACACCAACAGATGCCACTACGTTGTCAAGCAATGGACACACTCTCAGACAAACAGGTATTCCTTGTACACGAGAGTTATAGACTCAACCTTTGAATACAAATTATTAATACCACTTAACATTAACTTAAATCAACAATGATCCTTCACTTTTAGCAGCCCAAATGTGGGTTTTAGGAAGAATTCTTCCAATTGTCATTGGTGATCTAGTTCCAGAAGGAGACCCCTATTGGGAAAATTATCTTCTTATGATGAGGATTGTAGACATCCTGTTCAGCCCAAGAACCACAGAAGATCTGATCAGCTATTTGTCTCAAAAAATATGTTCGCATCACACTCAATTCAAGGAGTTGTACCCCAGTGACAGTGTGATTCCCAAGATGCATTTCATGATACATATGCCCCGCCTCACACTGAAGTAAGTCTACTGTTACAGAACACTACAGTACAACAAACAAATACTAGCAACTATTTGATTTTAGTTACTCAATGAAATATGTATTATAACCCCACTATGAGGATAATTCCTGTTGATGCAGCCTACCAGTTACTCTCTGAGAAGTCAATGCTACACAAGTTCAGTAGCCATGCCTATTCATGCACTTCCTCTATTAATTGCACAGCAAGGACTGTGACCCATTGCTTGAATTGTGATATAGTGTAGTGTAGTAAGGTCTGTCACCATAAGCAAGTGTGTCCAAGGCTGCATCAAACTGTACTCCCTCCTTCACATGCACCAGTGATAAAACATATTGGAATGCTAATACATCATAGGTGGAAATCCGCATGGGATGTATGCTACCCGAGGACCAATAGTGTAAAGTCACATAGACTAAAAGAAGTGATGCAATCGCCTGCTACAATTATAAATAGTGATTCTATCATGTTTACTTACAACCTAAATCTCTTATGTAGTACACATATTATGTTGTTTTAATATCTCCTCACAGTTTTTTACCTGATTAAAAAAACTCGTTTTAAAGTTCTGTCTTACTTCAGATTTGGTCCACTTGTTCGTCACTGGACCATGAGGTACGAAGCCAAACATTCATATTTCAAAAGCTTGACCCACACCCTTGGAAATTACACTAACCTGCCGTACTCTTGGGCCATGCGCTACCAGCAGCATGTGTGCTACACACGCAAGACTGCGAGGATAACAGCATTACTACTGGTCCAGGTGGGACTATCACACCACATATAGACTTACTAATCTATCTGAATATAATATGTATGTACATGTAGCTGTAACAACCTCCAAAGTGCCAGACATCATCACATCAACCACCAATGCCTATGATTAAGCCACAACTATAGCAGCTTATTGCACAATTGAGCCATAACTGTGCATTTTCTTTTTAGGACCAAGTGGGCAAAACTTAAAGGGACTACTTATAAAAAAAATTCGGCTGTAATCATCAGCAAAGAAGACGACAACTTTGAAGTCCTAATTATCAATAAAATATTCATTTTTAACAGTACTAAAGTATACTTTTCTGGAAACTGCTACCAACTGGACACATATCACAGACACTATAGAACCCACATACTCACAGACCAAAATAGACACATCTACTATGTTAACCACTACATTGTTATGCACCCACGAACTACCAGAATATTTCCCCAAGACACAATCATTGGCGAGCGAGCGTAGCGAGCGAGACACTTACAGGGGTAACACAATCGAAAATCGGGGATGTTTGTTTATTTATTTAGATGATTTTTATTATGATTTCAACTTTCACATCATAACAAACACATAACTGTACCAGCTATCTTATTACAAGTGAGTAGATACTCAATTTCTGGTTGATTTCCTGTAAACATGTATTATGATGACATCATATGCCATATCTCAGTACTTATTAGTTTCACTCTTGTGTGTCCTCCTCCACAGCATTCTCTGGAGTATACATGCTCATGTTCACGAAAACACAAACACACAATCCAACAGATGGACATACACACAAATACATGCATAGTAAATAACGACAATAAAGGAGGCTGTATGTGAATTTTTTCTGATTTAATACTTGAAAAAATCGAGTTTTTTTTTCTTTCTCAACTATGCACCTGTAGAGACAAAACTAAACTTACAAAGAACACACCTATAAAGGAACAACAATCACTATTGCTGAGAGTAAGTTTCTCATAATATAGACAAAGGAACAAAATAACAACAATAAAAACAACAAGACTTGGGGGGGGGGGGGTTTCAGAAAATTTTACCAAGGAGTACGCTTTGCTAGAATTTTCTCTGCTCTAATATTTCACCACCACACACAGGTCTAACAGTATAATTATGTGGTTGATATACCATCAGCTCTACCTCTTCAAATAATTTATTTTCAGTTAGTGTGCAATGAAACTGCATGAATTAGAACTGAACCAATAAAGAGGACTAAGTTATATACATGAAGTGCAAAATGGGTGTCCAGCATCAAGTGTGACATGATATAAAAATATAAAGTACAATGATCAATTGTGGCTGCATCTGCATTTTTATTACATTATTCTCCTGTAGGAGTTATAGTAATCTGGTAGTGGAGTGATACAGTATTTTCAGCCATGTGCTCTAATTCCTCTTCTGTGCCAAGGTAAGTCATTACATTGTAACATTTTTTGGAGCCTCTGATATTGAAAGAAACTTCTTTTTTCAAAGTTACACCTGGAGCAATGCCATTACTGGAGCCCGTCATTAGTAAAGTTTTGTCCCCAGGAGACTGACTTGGTAACACCAGAGTTGCAATTTTCAGAGAATGTGGTGCCATAGTTTCTTTCCCTAGTGACTTCACTTCCAAATAGGTTCTAGCACAAGGTCCAGAGTTTGTGTCTGAAGACACTCCAATTACAGATAGGCTTGCCCTGTAAGTAGTACCAATAATTGTAGAATCTTTCTCATCAGGAATGAGCAGTTTGCCAGGATCCAGCAGTTCATCTTTATCTATAGTCAACTTCAATTCATGGCTAAAAGCATTGCTCTTAATTTTCTCTGTTTGTGCACTAGTTGAGCTCAACTTGAACTGATGGTGGTAGTCGTTATACACTAATTTAGTATTATGCGGTAGATCGTATTCTTTTGGTCTCCCTTTCTTTGAAGCTCCTTGCGCGACCTCGGCGCAATTCTCAGGTATTGATTTCTCGTGCACGTACGCAACCCTGCTAGTGGCACTTACTGCTTCCATGGTTCTAAGCACTAAGGGATTCATCCACCTTAAAAAGTACATAGAACAACAACCCACGCACTCTCGCGTAGCTACTTTCGCAATAGTTTCAAAACAAGCAGATGTAGGAAGGGCGGTGTTTATCTTGGGACAGTTTTGGTGTACAGAAAAACGTATCCAAATTAATCATTTATCACGAGTTTGAAACTCAAAGTTGAAAGTTGTTTATTCTACAAGTGAGTGTTTGTGGCATTCATATTCTTAATATAGTTAAAATCATCTGTACATGCTATTTGTGTTTGATGTTAGAACACAGAAAACAGGAAAAGGCCAGCTAGCCATGTGTGGCTAATATGATGGTCCTTCTAACAAAAAAAAATTAAAACTAGCAGACAAAACAAAAAACAAAACAAAGCAGTGAATTAAAAGATAAGTTAAAAAAGAATGGTCTTAAGCTGGGGTGAGTTGTAGGAATACTATATTCTGGGGTACTGGGTTCCAGTTGGTCAATAATAGCTAGCTTGAATTAGTTAGGGCTTCCGCTACATTAAGCTAGGGGGTTCCGCCCATTAAGCTGGTACATATTTTATAGTATATTTTACACAAATTTAGTTGTTTTTTATTTTTTATTTCACTTTATAAGTAATATTATTTTATTGTTTGAATTTTGTTAGTTTCAGCTATAATTTTAACTAGCTTTTGTTGTGACCTGATTTTGTTATTGTAATTATCAGTACAGATATTATATTTAAAGTTAATATGTTGTAAACTAAGATATTTGATAACATATTGGGAGGCTCTCAGTGAGTGATTTATCAGTATTAAAGCCATGTTGCTGATGGGAAGATGAGGAACCTACCCTGGAAAGGACTTTCTTCAACTCTACAGCAGATATTGTTCCTGCAATCGTCTATGCAGATAAATGTGATTCATTAGGTAGCAAAACAATTTTTAGTATTAATTTAAACAATCTTTTTCTACTATGCTCATACACACATACATAGAGAGTTGGGTATAATGTGTGCATTTTATAGAATAGTGATTTTTTAGTACATTGCTTCTTCCTTATCTGGACACATTTGGTTTAGTAACAACTTATGGAAGTGTTGAGTACAATCCATAGGAAATTATGTAGTTACATGTCCAAACTCCATTTTTTTATGGAATTATTCTAGACGTAATAACAACTTCTGATCCATTTGTTTGTTGTTGCTGTGATTATTATTGTTATTTCTTTTATTGCTATTGCATTGTAGTGCAAGCAAGTATAGCTTAGTAAAACTATCATCACGTGGGTTTTTTTATTCAAGTCTGATGCCTGATCATGCCCGATTTTATTATTCTGTATATTTGTTTGTTGTTGTTGTTTTGTTTTGCTTTGCTGGTTTAATCACAAGAAACAGCCACAAGTAGGCTTAAATTGCAAGTCGAAAATCCTTTTATATAGAAAATTATACAGTAGTTCTTAGTACTACTGGCCCACTCATTCTTTAACTCCCATTTACCTTGCATAAAAAAAAATAGTATGATTATTCTGTTGAAACTTCAGTATAGCCATGAGAGTATAGTTCAAAATCTGCATTTAAATTATTTACTAATATTATGTTATATACAATCTTTCCCAAATATTCTCAATGTTATTTCTCTAACGACAACCAAACAGTATATCTTCCAAAGAACTTAGCTATATCAACAGCTTTATCAACAAACAACTCTGCAGCATATCAATTATTGATCCTAGTAATATGTTATATACAATCTTTCCCAAATATTCTCAATGTTATTTCTCTAACGACAACCAAACAGTATATCTTCCAAAGAACTTAGCTATATCAACAGCTTTATCAACAAACAACTCTGCAGCATATCGATTGTTGATCCTAGTAATATGTTATATACAATCTTTCCCAAATATTCTCAATGTTATTTCTCTAACGACAACCAAACAGTATATCTTCCAAAGAACTTAGCTATATCAACAGCTTTATCAACAAACAACTCTGCAGCATATCAATTGTTGATCCTAGTAAACTTTGCTCTCTAGTTTTGACATAGGATAGTGTGTGTTTGTGTGGTATGTGTGTGGTATGTGTGTGGATGAAACTAACACGTTTTGACATAGGATAGTGTGTGTGTGTGTGTTTGTGGTGCGTGTGCTTGTGTGGTATGTGTGTGGTATGTGTGTGGGTGAAACTAACACGTAGTGAACTGTGAGATACAGCATAAGATATCATAACAGTTGTTTACTCAAAGTCAGCCAGAAATAGAATAATCTGCTCACTTGTAATGAGATAACTGGTAAGGTTAAGTGTAAATTAGTGTTGCTCTATGTAACATTTGCCTGTAGTTGAGAAACAAATATCTGTACTGTCTTATTTTCCATTTGTTATGATTATAATGACCACTTCTTTTTTTCTTTTTTTCCCAATGAGGTGTCAACTGTCAACATTATCATATTTTTGATGATGAGGGTAGTGATACATGTAAAATGTACTTCGTAGCTATATACTGTATTAACTGGTCACAATTCGCCATGCAATTAAGACTTTACAAAAGTAACTTATAGCTATTGTAAACTCTAAAAATAGGAAACCTTTGGCACTGTTAGTAATATGTTTTTTACTACATATGAACAGTCAATAAAGCAATGGATATAGGATGTGAATTCTAGTACTCATGGGTGATGGAGTGGGGAGCCAGTGGGGACACTGGCCCCCCACCCCCAGATTTATAGCTTGGGGCCACCGGGGCACACTGCTGTGCAGATTGAAGTATTGAATTGTATTTGATCCTGCATATAAATAAATAGTGGGGGGTATAGGATAACAGAGCTTTACAATTTCCCCATATCACCTGAGCTCCCCATATCACCTGAGCTCCCCATATCACCTGAGCTCCCCATATCACCTGAGCTCCCCATATCACCTGAGCTCCGCATATCACCTGAGCTCCCATATCACCTGAGCTCCCCATATCACCTGAGCTCCCCATGTCACGTTGGGCTATTGTGTCCCTTATTGTTTAGAGTATAACTAGTAACAAAAAAACATTAAGAATGTATAATTAGGGGTTTGGGGCTGCTCCAAAATATGAAACTAGCTAAGCTCTAAAATGTATGGACATAATAAAGGCCACTTTCCCCATGTGATGATTCTTTCTCCTTAAATTACTGTGGTGAAAGACCATTTTGTTTAACATTCGCTGTATAATGCTGAAATATTACAGAAAGATACAGTGATACAGAATCATCACCACATGGGGCAAGTGACCTTCTTGTGTCCACATATTTTAGAGCTTTGCTAGTTCCCATATTTTTTTTTTGGGCAACCTTAAATCCCCAATGTTTTTTTTTCTTTTCATTTTTTTGTGTTTTATTACTAGTTTCCATCGTTATTTTAATTGTAAATTTACCTTTAAACCAACTGTTTCTCTCCAAAACCAAGACTTGGAAATTATCTGCACCAATATACAAAATTTAATATCATAGAAATTTAATAAAAAGATTCGTACATGAGCAGTAAATGATTCATTGAATAGAGAAAAAATATCCCTCATTTGTTACCATAAGTGCCTGTGGTACTCATGTAGTAATACTAAACTTACAAATTTTTGATATCTTCAGTATCATTTGAATAATTGCTAATCCACACTGGATGATCTGGAGTAGGAGCAGGTCAAGTGTCAGGCTATGAACCAGATATATAATATGGCATGACTATTGAAAATTAGCGTCTTACACTAGAATGTATTGTGCTACTCTGGCTTAATTCATATTGATAGAGATCCACGTTTCTTTATTGTAATGAGCAGCAAATAAAGGTATTTAAATTTTCAAAGAGTCAATCAAAGTTCTGTTCTAGGATATAATAATATTACATTAGCTATATACAGCTCCATAATTTTAGTATTCCTGAATACCAACTTAAAAAATGTAGATAACCCAGCAATCCACACTTGGACAGTGACATGTTATGTTCTCTTGGCAGAGGGTGGTGATTCATGACTATAAATTCTTTGATTGCTGCATAGATTCTTGGAGATAAAAGAAATAATGTTCATCTAGGAAATTGGATGGCATTTGGCAAGAGTTTAAACTTGCATGCAGCTAATGCGAGGTGTCACATTAATTGTTAGGCTTCTTTTTAGTGAAAAGAAAAAAAGCAATTTGGGAAGCTATGCTTCAAGAATCTGCTTTTTCAATTGTACAAAGTTTTCCCTCTATCAACTTAATGAACAAGGTTCCAAAGCAAATTTTTTAGCTAGAATAGAATTGATGTAAACAGTTCAAAATAGTTATACTTATTGGGCAGTGTTTTCATTTTTAAGCTTATTTTAATAGCATTAGCTATAGCTAGATCAAATAAAACTGAAAGGTCTTTACTAGTAGCTTAGTGAGGCAATATTCTATATTTCCTCAAGTACAAAGTTTTCCGCTCTATCAACTTAATGAACAAGGTTCCAAAGCAAAATTTTTTAACTTGTTTAAAATCAAGGCACACTCACATTCAAATACTATGATACTTAGAAGACCATCATCATGAATTCTTTCAAATTGCTGACTGTCTGAGTTTCAGGTCAGCTGCAAATTGCTAGTTAAAACACTAAGAGGACCTTTATCTATAAATTTAGTATTAACAACCAAAAAATTATTGTTTTTTTCTCTCCAAGTATTCTAGCTAGGTTATTTTACTGTGTATAGCTAACTCTTCCAAACCAATTACTCACACTTACAGCAAAGACAAAGGACTACTGCAACAAATAAAGCTCAGTTAGGTAGGGGACAGTTCACGGCAAGAGGGGACCACATGTGGCAATGATACATGCCACTAATCTGTTAAGCGGATTTGGTCCTCCTGGCCAAATACGGGAGGGGACCCAATCTGCTGTGACACCGGCCCTGCCTGACTAACTTTATAACCGAATGACCTTCATTGGCATGCTACCCGATCTGCGGAAGATAAAAGAACACTCCTACTGATTCAATGGGGACTCCTACTCCCTTTAAGTAACGGGAATGTACGATATAATTATCAGTCTTCGCTAGAGGCTGTACTAGCCAGAGGTGACAGATCTGTGTAGAAGTCATTGTCAGGTGGTGCAATTCAACAAATTTCAAAGTTTCCTGCAATTTGTGCTGGATAAGTACATTATAAGCTGCGCCTTTAGCAGATTCTCGCCATAAGCATTATTAGCTATCAGAAACATGACCAATTCTGTTGATTTACCACAAAAAAAGAAGCCATACTGTACTTAGTATTAATGTCAAATAAAGTACTTGAAATTCATTTGTCATGTTTAAGCCCATAAAAAAATACATAACTTTAAAACAATAATGATTCAAAAGTTCATTGGTATCATAACAATTGCAAATCCTGGAAAGGCCGCTACAGTTTTGTAAATGAGACAGAGTAGATTAGCTTAATATTCTCTGGCAAGTCATTGGGGGAATATAGTTCAGCCATGTGTGATAATTTTGTTCCTGATAAATTTAAATCTCTCTCTGTATCTTCCTCTAATTCCTCTGGTGGCTGGGTACCTGGAGTTGTAATTTCATACTCTATTCTGGTCTTCATAGCCATTCTAACTTTGCCTGTGCCTTCCCCCAATAATTTAATAACTCTCCCGTGCAGTGTTGCATTAAATTGAGTCTGAGCCACTCTGCGGGCTGTCGCTGATTCTGTATGTGGAGGGTATATGTGAGCAGAAACCTCTGCTATTCCCTCCGCCTGATATAAAATAACTTCAGGACCTTCTGTAAGAATGTCTTTATCGATCCATATTTCCGTATCCACTTTTAAAAACGTACCTGCATCTAAATATTTACAAAAGCTCTCAAACGACTTGCTTAGCTATAACTACTTGCCACGTCTTAAGATTACCCGAACTTACAGTCCAAAACAATTGGATCGTCTGTGGGTGACAAATTGCTAGAAAACTGGGCCACAAACATTTTAGAAGCCATAATTGCAGAAAGTTCTTTACAAAGTTAAGTAAAATATTTTCTCCCAGTCAAATAAAATTATTTAGGATTGTAAGGGAGAAAAAAATCAAACTTAAGTACCTGTAGCTGATTTCCCGATACTATTCATGACGCTATACTGCATTGAATTTCCTTTCATTTATCCCCAGGAGTGTGCTGTATAGGGACAAGTAACTTCAACATTTTTTATAATTTTTTTATTAGGTATAACTACTAAGGAATTTTTTGGTAATGTTTTGAGCAAAACTGCAGCTCTAGCATGGAGGGTGCTACTTAATTTGATAAAGCTAGCTATATCCTGAATACTTCATTATTAAAACATATCTAACATTAATTATCTAGGGTTTTATAAATTGAATGCCAAATTTCAAATGACTCAGGCAAATAATTTTCATATAGCTATGTGTGGAAACAAAGCTACAATGACTACAATTAGATCATTATATATTAGAGTAGTCTCAGCAATTGTGCTACATTTTACACTTCACAAAATTTCTTACTCATGTTATACATGCCTCAAGATCTTGTTTATTTATTTTTGTTACACCCTCACCAATCCCAAAAGTTATGGTAGGTCATGATTTTAAGTCAACTACAATCTAAAGCTGAAGGACTGTATTCAGCTTGCACTAATAAAAGTAAGTAGTGCACAAAATAAACTTCTACATGAATTTAATTTGAAGCATTCACAAGATATAAAAATGGTAGTAATACATTATGACAATCTCTTTTCAGGGAGTAATAGTTAACTTGTAATGAAGTGTCAATGTGTTTCCCTCCATTTGATCCAACTCTTCTTCAGTAGCTAAGCAAAGCATAAAAAAGTTCCATTCTTTTGTGTCAATATTGTCAAATGAAGCTTCTGGAACTGAAACATATTTTCCAGTGGATAACACTGCAGTGGTTTCTATCCTTACAGAATAAGGTGGGCTTCTTGTGTCTTCTACCTTGATTTTTAAATACGTTCTTGCTCGAGGTCCAGAATTCTTATCCGAGGATATACCAATGAGAGATAATTCTATAAGAAACTTACTACTTTCAAAAGTAGCTATATTTGATATTAATTTACCAGGATCTAGCAATTCTTCTTTATTTATTTTCACACTTAGCTCAACCGGATCGTATAATATCTTCTTGTCGAAAATCTCAGGTGACTGGTGGGGAGATGTAAGAAAAAGTCCATCTTGACTTTCAGAAGTGTAAGCACTATCTTGCGGTATATTAGACTGCAGCCTAGGGCTGCGTCGCATTCGGACATGATCTGCATCCTTTAACCTGCGTTTTTCTGGAGTTGCAAGTACTTGCAGACGGTCTTCTGCTCTTCGTTTCCAGCCCTTACGGTCACCACTAGTGAGATTTCTTATTGCAAGTGACATCACTTCTACTCTTTGCAAGGCTGAAATATTGATTCTTGTTATATCCCCTGAGCAACAGGAAGTTAAACCTTAAAGTAGTCACCTTTAAAATTAAAATTTCAAAATCCCTAACAGATTACTGAGCTGTTGTGGGGAAGTTCCACATTACATATAGTCTCATACACATGTATAACATCTATTAATCATTAACATCAATGTATGAGTTATTACAAGAAAGCTGGCTTTCCTTACTGAAAGTCATATTATAATAAAATTATCAGAAAACTTAAAATTTTATAGTAATATAACAGAGCACACAAAATAGTGAGAACTCTATTAATATTGCTGCAACTTGACAAAATGATAACAAACCTTTAAGCTAAAAAGTCACTGTAATAAAATCAGGAAAATAAAACATCTAGTGATAACCAAATGTTTTAGTAAACTCAACACTTGACAGAACTAATCCTGTCATTAAACTTAGTCAAGCGTCCATAGTTTCCTGGAGTAAGACTTCTTGAGCCTCCTTCATAATTATGGTGTTCATAATTTTCCAAGATTTTCCCAAGGCTATCATGATGGTTACTTGATCCTCAAATTCCAGTTTGTGGAGATAAGGAGTTGAACAGCACAGAATTACCATATGTCCAGTGAAGTTACGATGCTCAAAGAGAGCAATGGCAGTTGCAGTTGTACCTGCAGGAGGAAACATTCTAGCAGATGAGAGGGTATCAGTTTATCCTTTCCAAGAGGAAGCTGAGGGATAGCTGGTGTTGGAATTCAAAATGTAAAAAACTCAAGCACACCACTAGTATATAGACTATTGATACTGAGTGTTCCAATAGCCATATAATGAGACCCGGCTTTAAGCTTGTTGATTGATAATGAAACTATAGTTTGTAAGTATGAGATATCTATCAGTTATGACTAACAGTGTAGGTAATATTAAAATTAAACTGAGATGTCAAGACAGCGCCTAATGTTTTTTCCCGAAAAAAATTGGTTATTCAAGAATAAATAGTTAGCATTATACAAATGTTTAATAAATTTGCAGGTACACTTACAAACTCGGATTAGGAGGGCAAAGAGGAGGAGGAGTTGGACAAGGAGTAGTAGTAGGATGAAAGAGGCTTAGGGCGAAGCAAAAAATGCCCTGAACTACTATGATGATTGTATATCGGATTGTCAGGTAGTTGACAATCACAACCACCTGACCATAACAAATAATATTGGTATAAATAGAATTCTTTATTACGAAAAAGCTAATAATCTTCAGTTTGCATAATAAAACACACCTCTTTGGTTTGTTTCCAAATTCACTTACAAATATATGCCCACATTTATAGGTTTCTAGCAAAGCATGTATTATTAGATAGATTTTGTACTGCCACGTGAACAAATTAAATTAGAATTTTCCAAAATAATCTGCTGAACATTAAGTTACATCATTTAGATTGATGGTGAATGTAGGCTAGTATTAGTGAGTGGTAATTAGTTAATTAAAGGACCATAACAATTACTCTTCTATTTTGTTATCTACTCCTAGCAAATACTATCTAAATCATACATATTACTACCTTGTCACACTTTTGATTGCACCACTACTACCTTCTCTGAACTTCCTTGTAACTACCTTCTACTAGAACCTTCTCTTCAAGCCTGTACGTTGATGTTGTTGGTTAAGTTCTATCAGTCAGTATTAATGTAACACTTCATTATCAGAGATAGTTTATCAGAACATCTGGTATAGGGTTGATCCCACCCCACCTCCCATTTGGACTTCCTGTAAAACAATAACTTGAAGATTCAGCTTTGTATCCTCCCAAAATGCTGGCTTTGTTCTGGGACGCCAATGAATCTTCACACTTCTAAGCCAGAATATATATATAATATAATATATATATATTTATTCCACCCTAGATATCTTCACAATCATGAAACTACTGTACTGGCAAGCCCATTACCCTTGTAGTTATAGCAACCAGCCAAACTTTTTCAAATTTCTCTGGGTTTTTATACAGCTACCTTCTCAGTTTTTACTGCTACCTTCCTCAGGTGTACCCTGCTCAACAGGGTTAGAGCAGCTGTTAAAATATCTGCTGGGGGTGTGGGTAGCCCCTACAACAAACTTTATGGTGTGAGTTACCCTACCTCTAGTACTAACTGGTAGTGAAGATATCTAGTGTGGAATAAACCACTTATTACACTTGTCAGAGTGTTATGGAGAGATATTTCACTCTCAGGCGTTATTTTCACTCACCTCTGGCTCGTGAAAATAAATTAGCCTGCTCTTGAAATATCTTGCCATATCACACTCTGACTCATGAATCAGAGTGTGATATGGTGAAATATTTCACTGAGCAGGCTAATTTATTAGCCAGAGGTGAGTGAAAATAAAGCCTGAGAGTGAAATATCTAGCCATATCACTCTGACTATAGTGTAATAAGTGGTTTAATCCACACTAGATATCTTCACTACTATATAGGACTGGCAACTCATGGTACAGTTGGTTCAAGGGGCTCCCTGCACCCCCAGCTGATATTTTAGCAGCTGCTCTAACCAGGTAGAGTAGGCTAAACCAGAGGCAGGTAGCTGTAAAAACCTGCAATTCAGTAAAATAACAACCATAATTATGGTGAGTTATTTCACTGGTTATGTACCTAAAGATTTCATTGTGAAGATATCTAAGGTATTATATATAATAAAATTAGCAAAAACTTTAAAAAATGATTTAGATCAGTCACATTTTTATAAAGTACACTCTCTTCATATTCTCTATGAGCAGGGCTAGCTCAAAATTGGTAGCCTTATCTATAGGTCCACAATTCTTATTTAATAAGCTACCATTGGTGTTGACTGGAAGTGAGTTAAGTTATTCCCATCACTTAAAACTACACTAAGTTTACTTCATTGGTACCGATCATTTTTGTATATTTGTGTAGATAACATCTGTGCATTGGTTTTGGTTACATGGCTGAAACAGAGAAAAAGTGGGAAAAAATTAAAGATGTAAAAATTTGGAAATTTAGGGTTGCCCAAAAAGTATGGAAACTACCAAAGCTCTAAAAAGTGTGGAAACGAGAAATGTCACTTGTTCCAAGGTGAATTCTGTATTCCTAAATTATTTTCTTTTTTCATGGTATTATTAATATTAGTATTATAGCAAGTGTTGAACAAAGTGGTCTTTCAAAGCAGTGATTTAGGGATATGGAATCATCATATGAGGCAAATAACCTTCTTGTTTCAATATTTTTAGAGCTTTGCTAGCGTAAGTCCTCAATTGTCGACCACTAAACTTTCATCGCAATTTATTTTCTTATCTGGACCCCGAACAACCACGATTGGATAGGTCCATCATAGTCTGAGCTGCAGCTCGATTGTCGCCCACTGCCAGCGAGTATTCCAAGGAACAGAACGTCATAGAGTAAAGCTCCAGATTTCAATTGTCGACCCCGCGTATATGAAGTCGACCGTCCGTTGATGCTAATTGTTGCATTGTCGACCACTTCCCTCAATAAAGTGTATTATTTTTTTATGAAAAGCTTTAAAAAAATTGAATTCACAGACGGTTTAGATAATTAAAATTTGAAAAAAATGTTTTAGAACAAAAATTGCAGTGTGGATGGTAGCTATAATTTTAAACAAAGTTAGGCTCAACTAAAAAAAAAAAGTATAAGAAATGCAAAAGTATTGCATTCTTGCAGTACACTTAATGTAACTTCATAAGCACAATTTTCTTATGAGAGCTGGATTTTATCATACCATCCAAAATAGTTAGTGAGTATAAGCCAGTGACACACTTTACCGACTAAGTCAAAACGGCCTGCCGGTAATAATTGGTAAAGGGTTTCATTGTGGGGCTGCTTATTTTTCTAAAGAAATCTATAGCTAATCACAGTTCTATTGTTAAGGTCATTCAATATATTAAATGGAATAAAACTGAATTATAAATTTTAATGACAGAGAAGAGAGAGTGAATTTCATCACTCCAGGATTTATTAGCATGAAGTCTTGACCACCTTTTGCTTCTTTCTTGGCTTCTCTAAGGCGTTCTCATCTTCACTCAAAAAGCATCACACATGATAACTGCATACATACACATTAAATAACAGCATGAACAAAGACGTGGGTAATTTTTAGACTACACTTAAAAAAATAGAGTCTATAGTACATGACACTCCAAGAAGGGGGCACTGAATCAATCAATAAATAAATAACCAGCTAACTACTTACCCCCCCCCCCCCCCCCCCCCCAACACACACACACATGCACACATTCACACACGCACGCACACATGCACACGCACACACTTTGTCATTGTCCTTGTATTTCCACTGCCAAAATCGGTCACGTGCCCCCCAAGATAAGGGGGAATGGGACGAACATACCCTCAGCACATTACTGACACCAGCATCCCATACTGAGCTCCATACAGGAGGACCTAAACTCGAGATTATAATGGACTGTATACCATACCTGTGCAGAGCCTTTCTGGTCAGTTAGTAACCATCACTATAGACTGTCCCACTCGTGTGAGAGAAAGAGAGAGAAAGAGAACAGATTGGAAGTGGGTCAAGTGGCACCATCAGGTGGTGCCCTCACAAACTCCAGTCTGCTTGGACCATGCTTGGTCAGCAATCTCCCCTTAAACCAATGGTTTTAAGGTTCATTGGAGCACTCAAGCCTTAAATGAAGCCCTCAATATAAACTTAACTAATTTGTCTCTTGTAGAAAGTAGACCTTTGCTGATTCAATTATTATTATTATTTTTTTAGTGTGAAAATAATTTTTATTTTACCTCATCCTCGCGATTTGTCAACTGTTCCCCTAATATTTAACTCACGAAATAAAAAAATCGTTAGCTTCCCCTTTCCTTAAAACCGAAATGCTAAAATACATCCTGTCTATTGCTCTTCAGGAGAAAGTTGCCAAACAAGTAATTCTTCTTGACTTGTTTTATTCTATTAGCAAAAGAAAATTTTGCCCACCCCTACAGACTTTTAAATGAAGGCCTGATATATTGGTCACAAACTTTAACTATTCAGAGATTTTAATCACACATAACACATGTCAATATCTGTATGTCAACTTTAATTAGCCAAGTAGAATGTCAGCTCATTACATAGATGTGGACCAGCCACTTTCCACGTGGACCAGCCACTTTCCACGTGGACATGGCACTTTAATTGAAGCAGGAAAGCTTCCAGACACACACACACATCACACACACAGACACAGACACACAGACACACACACACCTTGAACCTTGAACCTTGAAAGAAAGCCACCCCTTGGGATGATGCCTTTCTGCCACGCAGTGGCAGAACTGTATTATGATTGTCGTCATGTCATGTTGGTGGCCTCAAAACTTGACCCCGAGGACGGGTGGTCACACACCGATGACGTGTAATGTCCTGTCTCCTCCTGAAGGACCTCTGACAGGTATCACATGTCAAGGGCCTGATGGTATCTGTAGCAGACTGTTGTCCTGTGGTAGCAGTAGCAGTAGCATTTCTCCTCACACTCCTCCTCACCTCACCCTCAGCTAGCCTTTCCTTGGTTGAATCTCTAAGCCCGTCCCTACACTTCCGTCGCCACACAGCTCTCTCCTGACACTCCTTGAACCAAGTGTTCTCATCAATGTGGAACTTCCTCAAATCCCTCCTTACCCTGTCACGCCACCTCATCTTGGTTCCATGAGCCGGTCGACACTGGGGCAGCCATCCAAATAGCACCTTCTTAGGAATCCTCTCCTCGCTCATTCTCGCTACATGCCCAAGCCAACACAACCGTCTTGCTATCATCATGTCTTCCAAGGACTCCTCCATCCCAAATCGTTTGGCAACATGGACACTGCTAATATGCTCCATCCTCTGCTGCATAGCACTAATCCCCAGTATCCCCCTCAGGCACCTGTTGTGGAACACTTCTAACTTCCTAACATCATCACACTTGGTAGTCCATGTTTCTGACCCATACAGCAAAGTTGCCAGGACGACAGCCTTGTACACTAGCCTCTTTGTGGCCAGGGACAAATTCTTGTACACTGGCTCCTTCAGCGCTCCAAAAGCTCGGGATGCCTTAGCAATTCTCTCCTTCACCTCCTTCATAATGCCTCCCCTACCATCCACTACTGACCCCAGGTACTTGAAATCAGGGACACACTCAACCACACACTCATCCAGATGCAAGGGCCTCAGTTCTTCCTCCTCATCACAGGGGGCACCAGCAATCAACAGCTTTGTTTTGGGGATGCTCAAGACTAGACCCCATTCTGAGATAACACTCTTCAAAATACTTGCTGCTCTCTCCATACTCCTCCTGCTGGTACCAACTGCAGCTGCATCATCAGCAAAGAGAAGCTCAGACATCTTGATGCAGCAAGGCCTTCTTGTCCTTTCCCCAATCAACTTCCCACCACACTTGTACAGGATATCCACACCAAAATCTCTGCATTTCTCCCGCCACTGGCTGATGACAAGATTGAAATAGAGGTTGAACAAAGCAGGAGTGATAACACACCCTTGCCTCAAACCATTGCATACCTTGAACTCCGGAGCAACCTGACTATCAACCTAGCACACTCATCACGCCAAACTTGATGGAATAACTTCAGGAAGTACTCCGAAAGGTTTGCACCACAACACTTCACCAACTTTGGCAATATTCCGTTCTTTCCACCTGCCTTGTTCCCTCTAACTGCATTCAGTGCATCAAACACTTTCTCTTCAGATGGAGGTAAATCCATCTCATCTCTAACCTGGCCCTGTTGGACACTGTCTAGCACACTCTCTGTGAAGGAGCTACGAACTTTAAGCACTGTGTTGAAATGCTCTTGCCAGCGACTGAGAGACTCCTCTGGGCCTACACACACCTCCCCATTTGACTTCCTAATCACTTTCGCTTTCACTGGTCTCAAACCTGCCCGACATCGCTGAATCTCCCTCAAACTACTCCACACATTTCTACTAGAACCACCCGACAACATCCCAATTTCAATCTCCCTTGCCTTCTCCTGGAGCCATCTTCACCGCTGCAGCTGCCTTCCTCCGTTGCGCTACATACCTCTGCCTATCACTATTCCTCCCAGACTTCAACCACCTACCAAACAAATCATTCCTTTTCTCTATCAGGCCCTTCAACACTAAACTACTCTCTCTGAACCAATCTGGCTGTCGTCTGGTCTCCCAACCCAAGACATCTTCAGCTGCACCATGCTGTCCCTGATGACCTCCCACTTTCCTGTACCATCCAATCCACTATCCCAGTTCTCCTCTACCAATCTACACACCTTTTCGTTGAAGTTCTTACATGCCTCCCCATCCCTCAGGGAACTTACATCATATCTCTTTCACGTGACACTTGATTTATTTGCAGGACACCTCATCTTCAACTGCGCTCGTAGAAGTTTGTGGTCTGTCCAGCAATCTGCTGATCTCATCACAGACACATCACAGCACAACAGCCTCTGTCTCTGCCTCATTATGATGTGGTCAATACAGTGCCATTGCTTACTTCCTAAATGCTGCCAGGTGTACTTATGAATTTGCTTCTTCTCATACATTGTGTTCATCACCACCAGACCATTCAAAGCACACCATGAAAGCAATGCCTCACCACTCTCATTCATCCTACCAACCCCATGGCAACCACGCACTTCATTCCACACATCATCCTCTCCTCTCACGCCACTGTCAACTCTTGCACTGAAGTCTCCTACAATCATCAATACATCACTCCCACTAATGCCATCAATCACACCCTGTAAGTCTGCGAAGAACTTGTCCTTGTCCTCCTGGCTAGCTCTATGAGTGGGAGCATACACACTCACTATGCTACCAAACACGGGTCCCTGCCTCCTCCCACCTACAGCCCTATCACACAACCGAAGCCTTGCTGACACAATCCTTGAACTAACAGGCTTCCACTCTACCCCGCCACTCTTCCATCTTTCTGCCAAACCTGGGTCTAACACAATGCCCACACCTTCATTTCATTTCTCTCTACCTTGTCTCCACTGTCTGGTACCGGCCTCCCTGAGTGTAGCACTAGATAACCATCCACATCATATACCGCATTCCCAAACCATTTTGTCTCACTATAATCCCTACCACATTCATCCCATACTTCTTCAGCTCCTGCACCATCATAGATGCTTTATTAGCTGTTAAATATTACGGAGTGACTAGAGTCTTGGAGATTTTATATACTGCACCTGACAAAGGGTTAGGGCCACGCAAGAGTACAGCATTTTATATCAAAAATTCCTGCTGTGAAAGTACTTAGCTTCTGTGTTATTGTGAAATGCATAATTTATATATCGATAATTCACATTTTCATAATTTTAACATTACTCCTGTTTTTTGAATGTGCAAAATAAAACCAGGAGCATAATAGGAAATTTTCAAAGTGTAACTGATACTTTTTCTTTTGAAAAGTATTGGAGCATAGCATAGTATGTGGGAAATAAGCATATAGATCCAGGCCTTGTTACATGAGTCAGAGTGTGATATGGTGATTATTGAGCAATAGATGAGTGGAATTAAGTCTTGCCAAACAAGGAACATAGCAAAACAAAAAGGAGGGTAAAGGTTGGTAAGCTCCATAGATCATATTGCTCACTGGGTGATATGTGCTTACATCAAGGGGGCACGTCCAAACTATTTTTGGAAAAATTAACATGTTATGACGGGGTTAGGCTCATGATGCTAATATTTTTGTAACATTATTTGACTGGACAACCTTAGCTGCTAAATCTTTAGCAGTTTTCTGTTTAAAGTCGTAAAGACAAGTCTTTGTGGATTGCTGGAGTTCGCGCTGCAAATTTCACTCAAAATTTTAGAAGCCCCATTTCTACAGTCAAAATGGGGGCGTGTCTTTGATGTTAAGGAGGGGGGTAAAATGCTAGCATAAAAAAGACATTAATTTTTCCCAAAATTGTTTACATGTGGCCTCCAAAATAAATTACATAAGCCCCACTAAGGTGACAAGTGAAAACATGGCAGCCAGCAAGTGAAATATATTTCCATAATGTGAATTCTATACTAGATATGCTCACAGTAAAAGTTTTGCTCAACTCAAAAAGTATAATTTTTGACATTCATAGAAAAAATAATCACACACAAAACAAATACAAGCTCACTACTTTCTCAGCTTTCTGAAACAAACTGACGCCACGACTGTTGGCCTACGCGAGCTTTCCAACCGACTGCCTGCAGAGTTTTCGTCTTTCTTAGCATAGCTGCAAACTAACTCCAGCCCAGAGACTGATAAAGGTACCTTTGACTTTGTAAGCCACAAACGCTTCAAAAGTCAAATTGCAACCTGCCCACCCAACCTCGGTTTTCTTTCCACCACATACCCCTTTATTTATGTTTACCTTGTGGCACGGGCAATCAGTTGGTGTTTTGAAATATAGCCTGGCTGGCTCTTCAACAGTTATATTTTACCGTTTTGTCATGCATCGCTCATCCTTGATGTTCAATATTAAATAATGATTAATATGTATAACAGTTGATCATGTATCATGGTTTTGGTAATGTCTTGCCATGGATGATGTAATAGGTTTCAAGAACAGAGGTGAGAGTCAACAAAAGGGACAGTTAGACAACTGACAGGAACAATCCACAGGACGGACACTTGGATGACTGGCAGGGACACAGTTGACAGAATTAATTGTTGGGCAACAGTCAACAGGACAATTTGGGTAACTGGCAGAGTCAGTAGGATAGACAGGACAATTGGCAGGATAATCTTAGTTATCGGCTGAAACATATCACAAATCTAAGCACAGATATTTTATTTTAAATCTTAACTTACATCTCTGATTTCTGGACCAGACAATTGAAATGAACTCCTGATACTAAAATAGCAGTTATATGTATATTTTTGACAAATTAGCTAGTTAGCTACTTACAATTTTAACAACTCGTTTTGAAATAGTTCTTGGTATCTGTAAAGCCCAAACAATGAGATATTCATCCAAGAAATTGACTTTGAAACTTACAAGTACATGACCATTTAGGTCAGTTAGGATGTGTAGTCGCCCTCCAACTACAACCCTAATAAATATTAGAATGTCTCAAACAACTTTTATCATATCTCTTAACCTACATTTTGGCCAATAAATGCACCAAAGTACATAAGAGTTTCTATTTTAATGAGTGCAAGATCAGTTCTACCAAAACTCATCCCAGTTACCACCAAATTTCCTAGACATCTGCCTGTAATTAACACCCAATTAACTGTAAACAATTCACACAGCACCTAGTGTGCACAGTTCAGGTATGCAAATAATTTCTTTTGTCCTTCTAGCACATTATAGTTAGTGCATTAGGTGTTTACTCAATAACATTATTTTACCCAAATTAGTTTCAAATATTTCCCATAGCTAATTGGCTAACCTTATAGTCTCAACCAATTATGGAAGTAATAATTGAAGCAGATAATTATTGTGCATCATATGATGACATCTACTGGCTTGTTCCTAACTATAGACACTGTTATTGTCTAGCTGTAAACCACACTCCCACACAATAGAAAAAAAACCTAGATAAGAAAGAATGAATGTGTTGATGTATTCAACATTTCTAATATTTGAGCATCACCTATGAACTGAATTATTGTTACTATGTCAAAATAATATTTTCAAGTTTGCAGGTATTTGCATTATGACATGATGATGCCTATAGTTGAAATTCTCCCAGCAAGTATCCAGAAAAACAGTATGAAAAATCCAGTGCAATTACTGTACGGGTCAAACACATTTGCACACACACAAATCCATGCATGCACGCACGCACGCACACACACAAATCCATGCATGCACACACACACACACACACACAAATCCATGCATGCACACACACACACAAATCCATGCATGCACACACACACACACACACAAATCCATGCATGCACACACACACACACACACCACACACACCTCTATGAGGACTCGGTCTATATTATGGTTTACAAACAGTTAAGCTAGTGGGAGACAAAGTAAGGGGTGGCAAGCACACACACATTATAGACTTAAATGGCAGACAGTGAATGCTCCACACATGCTGATGAATACAAGTCACCCCACAATAGATAATTAGACCAATGTTTAAAATTCTGAAATCAATATCGTGCAACTCGTTAAGATTTAATTAGATTAGTGAATGAATTGAAATATCATGTTCGCAATAGTTTGTAACGAACCAGGTGTTGTTGTTTTTATTACAACATGACATACTGCACAAACATAGCCACCATGTTGTTCTTGCAAACACTTGATATGACTCCAAGCAGCACAGTCCTCTTCAGTAAATTGGATCCAATCACAGCCATCCAAAACCAACCAAGTCACAGTATTAATATAATCTTTATAGACACCAAAACACACAGAACAAACATCTTGATTTGATTGAACGTTATTTATTTCAATGCGTCTCCTTTTGGGATACGTTTTATGAGATGACTCATCAGGCAAATTCCTCTTTACCCCACAATACTTATCTTTTCCCTGCTTAGTTTGCTCCTTTTTCTTTGCTTGCTGCTTTTTCTTCTTTGTTTGCTCTTCCTTCCGCCTACCTTGTTCAGCCTTCTTAGACTCTCTCCTCTAGTTTCCGTTTTCTTTGTTCTTCTATTGCCAATCTTTTTTTTTCTCTCTCTAACTTTCTCCTTCTTTTTCTTCCTCCTCTTCCTCCTTTTTCCTTTTCTTTTCCTCTAACAGTGCATTAGATTCAGCACTAGTTAGAACTCTAGCAGACTTGCTTGCTAGTTGGTATTTTGGTCTTTTAATGGCAGCAGGATACACAAGAAAATCTGAAATGGGTGAAGAAACTAACATGCAATCAGTACTGGAAGGAATAGAGTCAACATGACCATCAGTATGACCATTCCCAGCTGTATAGTTGACAGGACTGACAGTCATTGAACTGGCAGGAACAGAGTCGACAGAACCAACAGTCGAAGAACGGGCAGGAACAGAGTTGACAGAACTAACAGTCGAAGAACGGGCAGGAGCAGGGTCGACAGAACCAACAGTCGAAGAACGGGCAGGAGCAGAGTCGACAGAACTAACAATTGGAGAACAAGCAGGAGTCGACAGAACCAACAGTCGAAAACGGGCAGAAACAGAGTCGACAGAACCAACAATTGGAGAACGAGCAGGAACAGAGTCGACAGAACCAATAATCGGAGAATGAGCAGGAACAGAGTCGACAGAACCAACAGTCGGAGAATGGGCAGGAACAGAGTCGACAGAATCAACAGTTGGAGAATGAGCAGGAACAGAAACTTTAGCGTGTTGCAATAGTAGAGTTGATAGGAGCAACAGTCGGAGAACAAGCAGGAACAGAGTCGACAGAACCAATAATCGGAGAACGAGCAGGAACAGAGTTGACAGAACCAACAATCAGAGAACGAGCAGGAACAGAGTTGACAGAACCAACAGTCGGAGAATGGGCAGGAACAGAATCAACAGAACCAACAGTCGAAGAACGGGCAGGAACAGAGTCGACAGAACCAACAGTTGGAGAATGAGCAGGAGCAGAGTTGATTGGAGTAACAGTCGGAGAATGAGCAGGAGCAGAGTCGACAGAACCAACAGTCGGAGAATGAGCAGGAACAGAGTTGATAGGACCAACAGTCGGAGAACAGGCAGGAGTAGGGTCGACAGAACCAACAGCCGGAGAATGAGTAGGAGCAAAGTTCACAGGACCAACAGTCGGAGAACTGACATAAGCGGAGTTGACAGGATTGATAGTTGGAGAGCTGGCAGCGGTACAAGCAACATCAGGAGTATACTTCCTAAAATAATTGCAACACGCTAAAGTTTTTATTCATAATAATACACTATGTATTTACCACAGACTGAGTTGATAGGTCGAACAGCTGGATGGCTATCAGGAGTACAAGCCACATCAGGAATATTGTTGGTAATGACATCTTCTGTAATTTAAATTATACCACGATATACATTATGTCAAATATATTTTCCCACGTTGACTTCAAATTAAAAATAACAGTTCAATCCCCTTCTCAACTTTTTCCACTATAAATTTATGAAGAAAACTTGCCCACAACTGCTAATGCACTGGTGAGTGAAACACAAGAAAAGGTCAGCCACCATAAATTCACTTTTAAGATGAGCAGCTTATAACCATGCAACTACTCACAATTAGTATTAAGACATCATAACCATTTTTATAACGTTAATTAAACAGATCTATTTTACCCAGAGGAAAGTCCATTGTGGCATCTAGAATGGTAAAAGAATCGTCAGACTCAATAGCGGAATTGATAGTACCAACAGTCGACAGAACCAACAGTTAGAGAATGAGCAGGAACAGAGTTGATAGGAGAAACAGTCGAAGAATGAGCAGGAGCGGAGTTGACAGAACCAACAGTCAGAGAACGAGCAGGAACAGACAGAGTCAACAGGACAGACTGTCGGAGAACTGGCAGGAGTATAAGCAACATCAGGGACATTATTAACAGTACTGGCATTCCCTGTAGTATAAATTTTATGGGAGTCCTGATGCGAGACTATAATAATCACTCCATCCATAGAGTTTAGCACAAGTTTCGCATAGCAATAATTTCACAGAATTTAAAAAAATATATAAATTAATTATTATTATCTTTTTGCTATAACAATAGTTGATCTACACATGGGGCAAGGGGGGGGGGGGGGCAGTTTAATTCACTATAGCCATGACACTACATTTTAATCATTTTTATATAAAAATTACTCACCCACAGCTCCTGATCCACTGTTTTCTGTCATTGGCGAAATACACGAGAAAAAGGGCAGCCACACTAAATTCACTTTCAGCAGCTTGTAACCATGCAACATACTCACGATCAGTATAGACATCGTAGCCATTTTCAAAACGTCGTTCAAAAAGATGTATTTTGTCTGGAGGAAAGTCCATTGTGGTATCTGGAACAGTAAAGGAATCCTCTAAGTGATCTTCACATCATTGCAGTCAGGAGTGATTCAAGTTGTTTTATAAAGAAGTGAAGGGCGGGAGGCACCATGTACTGCATACAAATTAAATTGCAGAATTGATTTATATTTCATGAAAAAAAACTATATTGCATATAAGCTAAATAAAGAGTTTAAAGTCACAGTGAATATTGTTAATATGCATCAACTTTGTAGCATTAATAATAGTGAACCTTATCAGGACCTATTCTTTTCCACACACCAAGAAATGACAGCTGTAAAAACCTTGACTGAGTTATGTAGTTAGTACAGCCATCATCAACAGCTTGAATTAAGTAGCAAATCAATGTTACAAGTTTGCCTTCTAAGCAATAAATTAAGAAGGAGGATGAAGACAGAAAAAAGAAATAGTTTGAGGACCCCAATATAATTATTTGGGTGGTACCACCACACTCCATATATATATATACTGCATCTATATAAAACAATTTTATTGATCTAGCCATGTGTAATGTTTTTCTCTCAACTTAGAACTTTACTGCACTATATGTATGAATGACCCTTTTCGACTCAGCCTTTCCGCATTTGTCTATATTATTGTATCACACTCCATAATATTTCTGTCAGTACTAATGAGCAAAGCTTCTAAGTTAACATATTATTTAGAAAGTACAGTTTTGTAAGCCAGACCTCTTGGGATTAATTCAACTCAGTATTGCCTTTAATTTTTTGCACAGTAAACCAAAGAGTTGTTGGTGGCAGCAAATTCAGTCTCTTGTGGGCCTGTGAGACCCAAACATCATTATGGCTAGCTTAGTCTCGCTAGCCAGACTATTTACCTAATCGCTCCGCACGACTAAAATAATATTAGAGTAATTAAATTTATGAGCAAACATTGTAACTGAAATCAAGCTTTCACCATTCATTTGGTAATTGAGCGGAGCGAGCGAGAGACTCTCAGGGGTAACACAACCGAAAATCGGGGATATTTTGATTGTTGGGGAGCGAACGGAGCGATACAGCATTGGGTGGATATTGTAATTGGCGAGCGAGAGTAGCGAGCGAGACACTTACAGGGGTAACACAATCGAAAATCGGGGATGTTTATTGGCGAGCGAGCGAAGCGAGCGAGACAGTATTAGGGGTGGATAATGCAAAATCGGGTACATGTTATATATATATATATGTATGTATGGATGGATGGTACGTATGCTCTTAAAACGCGCGAGCGGGGAACTTTTTTCTCCTAAAAACACGGCTATTTAGGCTTGACTCCAGTTTATTCTGAAACTACAGCATTAAACAAACCTTACTTTATACTTAAGCTCCAAAGTATGAGAAAATTCCTGCTAAAACGCTTGTTTTCAAGACACAAAAAGTTGATTCGACCGGTTACTATGGCATTGAAGACCCTTTTCCAGACTTAATTGCAAAACTTCGCCGTTTTATGGGGGGATACGGAGTGCCGGTTGTTGGTTGTCAAGAGCCGTTGATAGTCAGAATGCCGTAGTATTAATGCTATGGAAGCTACTACTTCTCGAGGGAAGCTGAGATAAGTACGCAATTCCATATTTGTTAGCTAAATATGCAAAATTAACTCTGGCCTTTCTTTTTTGTAGCTAAGAGGAGTTATAGTCAACAGTGACTGGTAAATTCAAATAGTCAGATTGGCTCAAATTTGGTACTACAAAAGTTACCACTGCTCAAGAAAATGAGGTAAGAAAGTAATTTTGTATTTGTGTGCTAACATTGATTGTCTTTTGTTTTTGTAGGTGAGAGCTTGTTGTCAAGAATTCAAGGTAATTCAGATGGTCAAAGTAACTTCAATTTGATACTACAGAAGTTATCAATACTCAAGAATGAGTGTAAGTAGTAATTCCATATTTGTTGGCTAAAATTACAAATAATAACACTGGTTTATTTTTTATCGTAGCTGAGAGCTTGTTCAAGAGTTACTGGTGATTGAGATTATCAGAATGGTTGATGTTTGATACTACAAAAGTTACCATTAATCAGGTAAGAGAGTGATTTTGTATTTGTTTGCTGAAATTCAAATGTCATAACTGCTATTATAGTGTTTGCATGAAGTAAGCTAAAACATAGTAACATTTATGTTACCTAACTATCAGGCTCGGCTCGCCATTTGTGCTCAAGCACACCACTAGTTTATTTATTATTTATTTGTATATAGTATGGACGTACGTATGTCATTTTGTACTTTGACCCTCGAGTTTTTGTGTTAGTATGTGGTCGACCCCGTCCCAAATTGCACTAAACAGAATCCTCTGGTTTATCGATCAGTACCCGTATCACCCTAGAAATTGAATTTTTTACCGTTTTGAATTCGTTTGCGGGTGCAGTTCAAACTTGACAACTTAAGGGATTTCCATTTCTATTCGAGTTGGTGGCGGTGGTAAGTCAATGCGCTCTTTGTCATGGTTATAAGCGAACAGTATTGTCCACTAGACTACTGCGAAGGTAAGTCTGTGTAGGTGCATGTCCAGCTGTGTCAAAGCATTGTGTGTTACAACCACTACTTAGCTAAAGAATATCACAAAGAAAACTTTAAATAACGTGTATTGTTTTGTTGTTGAAATCCGTTTACCCTGTATGCTAAATTAAAAAAAACTGGACCTTATTTTCAGTAGCTTCAGTGTTAGAAGTCAATAAAATAAATAGTCTTTAGGCTCGCTCGCCATTGTGCTCAAGCACACCACTAGTTTATTTGTATATATGTATGGACGTATGTATGTCATTTTGTACTTTGACCCTCGCATTTTTGTGTTAGTTATGTGGTGACCCCGTCCCAAATTGCACTAAACAGAATCCTCTGGTTTATCGATCAGTACCCGTATCACCCTAGAAATTGAATTTTTTACCGTTTTGAATTCTTTTGCGGGTGCAGTTCAAACTTGAAAACTTAAGGGACTTCCATTTCTATTCGAGTTAGTGGCGGTGGTGAAGTCAATGCGCTCTTTGTCATGGTTATAGCGGTGCGCAACAGTATTTACTTGAAAATACATTGTCCACTAGACTACTGCGAAGGTAAGTCTGTGTAGGTGCATGTCCAGTTGTGTCAAAGCATTGTGTGTTACAACCACTACTTAGCTAAAGAATATCACAAAGAAAACTTTTAAATAACGTGTATTGTTTTGTTTTTTTTGTTTTCCTTCCAAGCAGTTGCAGAGAGTTGTTACTATGGCACTGAAATCCCTTTACCTTGTATGCTAAATTTAAAAACTGGACCTTATTTTCAGTAGCTTCAGTGGTTAGAAGTCAAAATCACCATATAAAAATAGTATAGTCTTTAGGCTCGCTCGCCATTTGTGCTCAAGCACATCACTAGTAGGGGTACATGTTATTGGCGAGCGAGCGAAACGAGCGAGACAGTATCAGGGGGGTGGATAATGCAAAATCGGGTATATGTTATGTATGCACGTATGGATGGGCTAGGGCGGGGTGGGGGTGGGGGTGGGGGCTTTTTATCTCATAAAAACACTGCTTTTCAGGCTTGACCCCAGTTTCTTAGGATACTAGACATTAACCAGGTCTTACTTTAAACTTGGGGTCAAAATTGTGAGAGAATCCCTGCGAAAACGCTTGTTTTTCAAGTCACAATCAGTTGCTGCCACCAGCTACTAAGGCAGTGAAGACCCTATACCAGACTTAATTTTCAAAACTTCGCCGTTTTCGGAGGCTACAAAGTGCCAATTGTTGGTTGTCAAGACCCACCTAGTCAGAATGCCTTAATATTAATGCTAAGGAGGCTACCAATACTCGGGGGAAGCTGAGGTAAATACGTAATTCCATATTTGTAAGAACCTAAAATTACAAAAATAACTCTGGCCATTCTTTTTTGTATCTGAGAACTTGTCAAGAGTGACTGGTAAATTCAGATAGTCAGAATGGCTTCAATTTGGTACTAAAGAAGTTACCACTACTCAAAATTATGAGGTAAGAAGGTAATTTTGTATTTGATTGCTAAAATTAAGGTCCTTTGTTTTTGTAGCTTTGAACTTGTCAAGAATTACAAGTAATTAAGATAGTCAGAATGGCTTTACTACAGAAAGTACCAATACTCAGGAAATGTAGGTAAGGAGTAACTCCATAGTTGTAGTCTGAATTACAAAATTAACACTGGCCTATTTTTTTTTGGTAGCTGAGAGCTTGTTCAAGAGTTACTGGTAATTGAGGTAGTCAAAATGGCTCAAGTTTGATAATACAGAGGTACAGAGGTTACCATTACTCGTGTAAGAGAGTAATTTCGTATTTCTATGCTGAAATTAATGTTCAATTGCTATTATACTACTGTTTCTAATTGAACTTAGTTTAATATAAATTATGTAGCAGCAATACTGCAGTTTATGTACCTATTTGTTTGCTGAAATAAAAGGTCATAACTGCTATTATAGTGTTTGCATGAACTAAGCTAAAACATAGTAACAATACTTAGTTTTATGTTACCTAACTATCAGGCTCGCTGCCATTTGGGCTCAAGCACACCATTAGTTGGCGAGCAAGCGGAGAGAGCGAGACAGTATTAGGGATGGACAATGCAAAATCGGGTATACAGTATTATATATAATATGTATGTACGGATGGTACGTATCCCCTTAAACGCGCGCGCGGGAAACTATTTCTCTTTTAAAAACACGGCTTTTTAGGCTTGACCCCAGTTTATTCTGAAACTACAGCATTAAGCTAGCCTTACTTTAAACTTATGCTCCGAAGTGTGAGAAAATTCCTGCGATAACGCTTGTTTTTCAAGACACAAAAGTTGATACGACCCGGTAACTATGACATTGAAGACCCTTTTCCAGACTTAATTTCAAAACTTCGCCGTTTCAGGGGATACGAAGTGCCGATTCTTGGTTGTCAAGAGTCATTGGTAGTCAGAATGCCGTAATATTAATGCTAAGGAAGCTACTACTACTCGAGGGAAGCTGAAGTAAGTACGAAATTCCATATTAGTTAGCTAAGTATATAAAATAACTCTGGCCATTCATTTTTGTAATTTTATGTTACCTAACTATCAGGCTCGCTCGCCATTTGTGCTCAAGCACACCACTAGTTCCATATTTGTTACCTAAAATTACAAATAATAACACTGGTGTTTTTTTTTATCGTTAGTATGTATATGTATATGTATAATATCAGGGAGTGCGCTAGCACTCCCTCCGTAGGAATGACGCGGCCGTCCCATTGACCTAATACAACACATTGGCCACCATATCTCACACCCCATTTGGCCGTAGGCCACCAAATTTGGTTCAGATAAACTTCAACGCAACTAGAAGGCTGTTTCAAAATTTCAAGTCTCTACCTCGAAAAACCACGGAAATATGGTAGTTTGAAAAAGAGCCGTTTTCATCAGGACGTTCCTAATAATAATAATCATAATTTTCATCATCTTCTTCAGATATTATTGTTGCAGCGTGTAACTCCGAAACCGTTAGAGATATGAACGTGGAACTTGTACCAACGCGTTCCTTTTCATGGTCTCCAGCGCATCGGCATAGTTACATTCAGTGTTAGTGTGAATTTCACGCCCCAGGGAGCCTCGAAGTCAGTGAAAAATATGCCCAATTTTCACATTTTACCAGATCCAATATATGAGACTACGCCACATTTTGGTAGACTTCTTGGTATCATTCTCTTCGTCTAGTCATTTCGACTACAACCGTCATGGCCGCCAGAGGTCAAAGGTCAGCATTCACGGCTTACTTCACCAACAATATTATTTCACACCGCAGCGAATATTTTTGTACCAAAATTAGTATGTGGCATTGCTACATCGTACTTAAGCATGTGTGAAAATTTCAAGTCTGTACTTTGATCTTTGCACCTGGCTGTGATTGCATGTCAAAAAATAAGGCAAACAAGTGAAAAAAAATCTGTACCAGATAAAAAGAGGGACGTAGGAATGGAGGGTTCTATAAACGTCAATCTCACACCTACGTTATTGCTAGTGGACTTTAAGGGTGGCCGCACACCGCCCACGCATTCGGTTGCTATGTGTTCTAACTACAGATCCTCTCCTTGCAAGACTATTCTACCTATCTACAAACTGCAAGTACCTCCCGAAGATACTACTCTCCAACTATGAAGCGGAAGCGGCGAAGTTTTTATGGCCCCCGAGTTACAATTTTGAAGCAGTTTTCTGGAGCTATGCGGGGAGCTGAAGCCCCGCAATTTGGCACGCTACCAGCTAAGACTCTACTCTACTGCAACACAACGAGTTTTTCTTCTTTTCGACTTTACTTTACTATTTATTCGAATTTTTTTCATGTTATAAGATATTGAAAAATTCAAATTGTGGTGCACTTCATTTTTTTGTATTCTACCCGTGTGCAAAAAAATATTGTCTTTCTCATTATTAGATTCCAAGAAAAACTCGTTCAAAATTTAGAGTTTCTATTCCACTCGCAAATTCAGTTGAAACAGCCCCTCCCCCATTTATCGTGAGATTTCTACGCGAGCAATAATATTTTAATTACTGTGCACACAAACGGGTCCAAAAGGAGCCCGCTTGCAGCCACACAAAACAAACAAGAAAAGAGATTGGCAGTTCTGCTGTAATGAGAGTTTGCAACGGCGTGGTGTTTCCCTGAGTCTGCGTCTGTACTGGTGTGGACCTGGCCCTGGCGCAGTCTGCCATTAAAGCTTCCTGGAGCCCATTATGGGGAGTCATGGACAACCAATGTATGGTATTGGAACCTGCAGCTGAAGATAACTACAAAAGGTTGGTAAATATAATACACTCATAAAATAAAGAGATTATAATGCAACTTTCCTGTTTGGAATGAGTAATTTAGCCACTGTGAAAAACAGTGTTTCCCATTCCCGCCACTTGGAGGCATTACTCATGGGAACTAAAAATTCTTGAAAGTTGGCTGGAACACTATACTGTAAAGAGACTAAGTTTAGTTAGAGCTAATGCATGGTTTAAAACTTACTAATAAAGGTCAAGTATAAATGCTAGGGCAGACTCAGCACTGCTTGCTGCAACTTCTCCCGAAGTACTTGACTCCTCACACCTTTAGTCTTTAGACTATTGAGGAAGCCCTCCTTGTCAGTGCTGTCTCTGACATGCTTCAAGTCTGTGAGTGTGATGCCTAGTGTGTCCAGCCTAGTAGCTTGTGCTGCTGTTATGCACTTGCCCAATCCCTTGGTAAGCACCATCTTACGAGTGTGAGCCCTCTTCTGCTGTACCCACTGTCTTAGCTGCATACTGGGATGGCGAATGTCCAATTGAGAAAGACAGCTAATAAGGGATGGGTGGGTCAGCACTTCCTCTAAGCCAAGGACATCTGGGAGGGCTCTATGTGCTCCTATATTTTTATTACTTATGTATTTGCACAAGGTAACTAGAATTTTTAATGGTACCTTCAAAATCCTTTCCTAAAATTTTATTGTACAGCTTGCCCACTGCCAAAGAATGTCCCTTCAGAAGCTCATGTCCATCCTTCTTCATCTACAATACAGGTAATATTATGTAACTATGTTATAGTGAGTAGCTATTAATTCTTTACCACACGTAAAAGAGGTAGTGGGTCACTAAAGTGAATGTTGTCTGTTTCAAAGATGGACAAAGAGATGTCTCGTCTTTCAGCCTCCGAAAATAGAATCGGGAAATCGTAGCTGAAGCCATTATGAGCAACTAACACTAAATTGTATAGAAATTTAATAAATGTAATCTACAAAGAGTTAATGGCTGTACCAGGGAAGTGGGTGATACTTGTGGCATCGCTGACCTCGGCTGTCACTGTACTTATCCACTGCAAAAACTGTGGCAGTACTGCTGAGAGTGGCTGCTCATTTCTGAGCATGGTCTGAGAAATGCCAGTCAGTCTAGTTACTATTTTAAACAAATAAGAATGTGATACTAGTATTGATTTAAATTTTATTTTCTTACCAGGTGCAGAAATGTGTCGGGTGGTTCGAATCAAACTCGAAAATGATGGTTGCTTCAGAGGAACTGGACATGCAACAACTTTTGCTGCTAAGTCCGTGATGTGGTCGCTGTAGATGCTCAACCCAGTTGCTTCACAATCATAGAAGATCAGAAGAGGATGATGATCGTCACATCCACTGTCAATTCTAACATCATCATCATCCTCTTCCAATTCTAGATGTTCCGTTTCTGGGCTGGCCTCTACAGGGCCTTCCTCTGTACATTGGAGCTCCGTTGAAGTGGACTCTCCAAGGCCATCACCAGCATACTCACCGGCACTACATCCAGCTGTTCGTAGCCGTTCCATGAAAGCCTTCTCCTCCTCATATCGCTTCTTCTTGGCTTTCTTCTGTAAGTTCCTGGTTTCAAAATGGTGATTACAGTAAAAAAAACAAAAAACTTTATAGCAGTGACCACAAATTTATTGTGAAATAACTATGCTAACCGTTTGTGGAGGTATTCTTTTGTTGACTTTTGGTGCCATTTTTTGAGCCACTCTCGCTGCTCCTTTAAAATGGAAGAGACGGCATTGATGGGTATGTCCACTCCCATTTGCAAGAAGCAGAGAGCCTTCCAAATTGGTCCAAGATTCTGTTATTGTAATAAAAAAAAATGTTGTGGTTGTGTATTTTATTATTAGTAGTAGTAGTAATAGTAGTAGTAGTAGTATTGTTTATTATTAGTATTATTATCATTGTAGTTGTTATTGTTATTAATGTGTATTTTGGTTTGTTTGTGTGTTTGTTTATTTTTAGCTAACCTTATGGCATACTGCCATGTTGGTCTTGCACACATAGTGAGTATGTGACAAGTCAGTCCTCTTGTCACGGTAGACAAGTGCCAGACCATGGAAACCTTCAACAGTGTTGGTCGTCAGTCTCCCATGATCTGACACGTAGTCTTGGGGATACAAGGACATCTCCTGCAATAGGCTGGAAAACCCTGCCACTTGAGACTTGCAGGTAAAATGGTGCTGGGAAGTGTAGGGGCTTCCATCAGGATTCACCTAGTATTTGCATTAATGATATTTTTACACGTGTATGTTTTGTTTTTACTTTAGGATGGTAACACCAGGATGATGTATGCTGGTCATGGCAGTAATGAGCCAGAAAATTTTGGATGCCTTCAGTGAAGGCTTCCAAGGGGTTATCTGCCTCCTGGATTTTGTCTGAAGCAATCAGATTACCCAAAGCAGTCTTGCAGGAGTTCAATGTAGAGTCCGACATCCTTTTGCACCTAAAGTGATCTGCCTTGCACTACATACCATTGGATACAAAGTAAAAATAATATTAATTTTTTTTTATTTTTAATATTATACCTCACACTTGTACTTCTTTATTTTTTCCAGGGCCTTGTGCATGTTCTTTGCACTGTGATTACTGCAGTAAGTAATCATTCCTTCCGGATAGTACTTACAGAAGATAGCATTGGTTGCAGAGTCCTTGTCACAGACAAGCTCCTTCACAGAAAACCCCGCCTTCTTTGCCTTGCCAAGAAGTTCGTCCAGCATATCTGGTTCTGCACCGGCTGACGTACCAGTCCAGTTGTGCCCTGGACCACGCTTGGTTCTGTGAGTGTACCAAGCTATCTTCCCAGTGGAATAGTCATGGAGTGTGGCGGAGGAGTTATTGGAGTAGTGGCCCCGAGTCAGGTAAAACCCATCAAAAGAAGCGATCCATCCCTTATCATCACCTCACTCCATTACTTCCTTCCTTACGTGACCACAAGACCACTCAGCCAAGCCAGAGACAAACTCCTCCAGCCTCTTCACAATCCTATTCCACTGGGTACTAGAACAGGCTGGGAAGCCAAGCAAGCCTCCTACACGCTCATAGTCGGCATGCAAGTTACCCGTCATCAAAAATGATAACACTGGGTAGTGCTGCTGCCATGAACATGAGGAGTCACGAATCCTCATATGCTGGGGACATTCCAGGTGAATGCAGTTTGACGACACAGTGTCAGAGATTCTGTCCACTGGAAATCCAACCTGGTTGGCGGCAGTGACCAATTTGTCAACTATCTCGGCAGATTCCTGTAAAGAGGTTAGTTTAGTTCACCTTATTTTTCCTATTGTGTCAGGTGTTGTTAACCCTCAGCGCATGCGCAAGAGGGTTACAGTAGTCCTAGTGTCATTCATTCGTTCGTTCTGTCACTCTGTCTGTCAACAGGCACTTCTGGAAGGTAGGAACCAACCAGGCTCTGAAAGCGGCATCAAACAGCAGTATTTCACGAAGTAAGTTCCTTTAATATGCCAGAATTTTGATTTTGGACTTCATTTTCCAGAAAAAGCGAGTCTTTCCAGAGCCGTGCGATCGTAGGCTTACAGCGGGAACCGCCCCTTAAAAAACGTGCTTGTCACGTGAGCCAGCTTGCAGGTTGCAAATCACTTTTAAATAGCTAACAATTACATGCATTCAGCGTGAGGTGTTACGTTGCGTAGTCGTTGAGTGAGCAAGTACCTAACCTGATAGTCTCTAGTTCGAATCCTCGTCGACGATATTTTTTTTTTTTCATCTTTTTTTTTTATCCTGTTTTTTTTTCTTTTTCCTTTTGTCTTCTTGCCTTATTTTCCTCTTCCTACTGTTTTTATTTCTTTTCTACCTTTTCCTTTCATTTCCTCTTTCTTTCGTGTACTGTTTTTCTTTCTTTCTTCTTCCTTTTTCTTTTCTTCCTACCTATTTTCATTCATTCCTCTTCTTTATCATACTAGCTAACTAGCGCTGAGGGTTTGCACTTCAGTGCTCTAGTTTTTTTTTATTGTTGTTATTTTCCTACTAAATTTACTCATCTGTTCAAAGTATGGAAATCTGGCATTTTCCATGTTATTATTATTATTGTTGTTAATTACTATTATCATTTTATTGATAGTAGTTTATTATTGTTGTTATTTATTATTATTTTATTATTATTATTATTACTATTGTAGACTGACCAGTGACGAAGGTGGGTCTGGTATAACAGAACTGACCAGTGAGGAGTCTGGAACTTCACCAGTGGCACTAATGCCGTGAACAAAGTCCTGTACATTATGTATGTGTGTATAATACTTTCTTTATTTATTTATTTATTTATTATTCTGATAAACCATATGTGGATCACCAGGGCTGCTGTCAGTGACGCCATCAGGATGGCCAGGAACAAAGTCACCCAGGTATTCCGGACTGGTAGAAACATAATCCTAAACATTTCCCCCTCCATAATTCTATATTTTTTTATTAATTTATTTTTTTGACAAACCATGTGCGGATTGTCTTGGGTGATTGATTCCTGAACATCATCAAGAAAATTCTAAAAAAATATTATTACTTCATTGTTCTTTTTTCCATTTGTTATTATTATATACAAACCAAGTGTGGATCAGCAGGACTGCCAGTGTCAGAATCCAGAAGATGTTCAGGACTGCCAAGGATGGAATCCTTATATATATATATATATATGTATGTATATATAGCAATTATTTATTATTATCATTTGACTACCCTTGGTGGTACATCATTGTCACCTGGAGCAGCGGGAGTAGCCTCAGAGTCTGTGTATTCACAAAGCAATAACAACATACTCTAGGTGGGGTTGGAAAATGTACCTTCATGGCTGCAGAATCTTTTAGATCTGGCATCTACCAGTTGCTTCCTGCGCTTCCTGGCAACACTAAACTTTTTGAGGTTTCTCTTGGAACCCATAGCAGCTGATTAGTTCAGATTTCCTTTTGTGGAAACAAGCAACCACACAGCTTCAGCACGCGGAAAACTAACTACGCACAATATACCTGTGCCCCTCGCGTGTTATGTTCGTGGGGCGCATTTGATAATAGTCGTGGGCCTCGGCGCGGGAATTAATCGAGGTACGTTTTAAAGGCGGTGCGCGTTGCTATGTGCGGCCACCCTTAATAACAAACAGTTGAGGCAATAACGTAGGTGTGAGATTGACGTTTATAGAACCCCTCCATTCCTACGTCCCTCTTTTTATCTGGTACAGATTTTTTTGCCCTCACTTGTATATATGTATGTATGGATTGTACGTATGCCCTTTAAACGCGCGCGGGGGGAACTTTTTTCTTAAAAAAACACGGCTTTTTAGGCTTGACCCCAGTTTACTCTGAAACTACAGCATTAAGCAAGCCTGACTTTATACTTAAGCTCCAAAGTGTGAGAAAATTCCTGCGAAAACGCTTGCTTTTCAAGAAACAAAAGTTGATTCGACCGGTTACTATGACATTGAAGACCCTTTACCACATTTAAATTCAAAACTTCGCCTTTTTTCCGGCTAAGTGCGGCTTGTTAGTTGTCAAGAGTCACCTGTAGTCAGTACTAAGAGAGCTATCACTACTTCTGCACATTTATGCTAAGGAAGCTACTACTACTCGAGGGATGCTGAGGTAAGTACGTACTCTGTCCACTTTTTTTTTTTGCTAATTGTACCTATAGCTACTTTCAATTTTTTTCATTAGTGATAACACAATACACATGAAATTAGCAATAATGTTATTCTAATTGCAGTGAACATGATGGTTTATTGGTGCTCTTTTTTGACTTCATTTCAACGATTTATGATAGTAATCAAAGACTCTTTCTGCTAATTATTATACACTTTTACCTGTAACCCAATTAGGTAATGGTACTCAAGTTTTTCCATCTTAGTATGTGTGAAGTTACATTTTCTGATGCAGACACATAGCTAGCTAGTCACAAGTGGTTTTCTCCTTAATATTCAATATTCAATGACTTACGGGCATGTTCAAACTATTTAAAAAAATATTAATGTCATTATTATATGATGCTAGCATATTCACCACCCTCCACCAACTTAAACATCACTGTGCATGCACACCTTTTACAATAGCAGAAACTGGACTTCAGATCGCATTAACTTTTGTGGATTAGAATGAACACAATTCTTCCTTCAAAACGTTTCCAATTAAAGTAAACTGCTTAGATATCTTTAGCAGTCAAGTCAGCATTCAGTTGAAACAATGCTCCCAAAACATTCAGCAGCATTGGAACTTAAATAATTAGGGGGCCCCAAAGACTTCGATTTTAACCATAATAATTAAAATTGTAAAGTAGACAGAAAATGGTAAATTGCGATAAAAATACAGTGTCAAACTAATACATTACAGTGAATATGTGCGCAAGTTTACACTAGGTGCACGGTATCTTTTGAAACAGTAATGATTAAATAGAAAGGTGGCAGACATTATAAATTTGCTTCTTAAACCTTTTTTTTTTTCACTTATGTCGACACAAACACATCTTCCAATAATTTAATATCTTTCAGGGTTCAAAATATACCACATTGAGGCAAACAGTAAATTTAGATTAGTAGATTCAAAATTTAATCTACCTGTTAAGCAGGAAGTTAACAGGCCTGAATGTAGTTATTTATTATATTTAACTACCTTTGATGTTCATTAATTGTATAAACATTGAATCTATTATGATCAACAACATAGAATTAATGTCAATAGTGATCACAAAACAATAAAGAAAAATTTGCCAAAGTATAATTAACTTATATAAATACATGTGCAATGCTAATAAGGTCAAATTTGTCTGTGCCATTTTTGTGTATATGCAATAACATAATGTGATTAAGCTTTGGTTGTGTCATTGTAGAACACTAAAATGTTTTCAAATGATGAAGAACAGAAGAAGAATGTTCAGCAGTAACTGTAGTTCTGGAACTGTAAGCACAAGTTTGAATAATTTGAAAATCTCTCTGAAAAGACTTTTGCTAATACTTATGTTGTTCATTCAATGCTAGTTCCGAGATTTTGATTATCTTTTTAATATTTATGTATGATGATTTCTTTCATGAAACATTTTGATAAGGTCAGGAATCATCTTACACTGTATCTTCAATTCTCAATATCAATATCTTTTGAATATTATTTTAATTTCTTGGAACATTCACCAATGCTTGATGTGTCATTTGCTGCACCTATATTCTTCTAAGGCAGCAGCTACTGGCATTCCACCCTTCTGTTAAAAATGATTTCTTCTTAGTTCACCAATAACAACTTCCAACGCTTCAAGTAGTGTTTGTGGAACAATGACTTAGGACAGTCATACCTGTAATTTGGATCACCATCATCTAATCACTTTGGCCTCTTTTTATATCGTGGCAACGTAGGCTCATCAGTTTTACCTCTTGGTTCTTCTAAAGTTTGAGTACATTTTTTCAAATTCCTGATCACTTCTTTGTCTTGCCATAAAGTATTTTGCAAGTTCAGCTGCCCTAATAGTTGCATCCTTTCCCTGTAGGCTGAGTGAAAGTTGTTTAGTGGCTGAAAAAAAAATTGAAGGGATAGCTTTAGACCAAATAATGTAGTAAACTTTTCCATTGTAGCCAGATATCCCCCAGCATTTACTGCATACTCATTTAAACTAGTATTATAAATCTCCTCTAAGGATTCACAAAGAGCCTCATAGCTAATTAGCTAAAACAGATTCAATGGCTAAGGCTTCAAGCTTGGAGCCTTCAGAGTTAACTGATCTGAATAGATTAAAAAAAGGCAGTTGGCTTAGGTGAGAATTGGATTAATTGATTCAAAGTTTCAGCACATCTTGAGCAATGGTTGACTGCTGTGCTGCAGTTTGTAGCTAGTGCAGTGAGCTAGGCAATGAACATATAGAGCTAATGGTTCTAAACTCTCGATTTAGGTAGCAGCAACACCACTCCTATGACCAGACATATTTGATGCATCATCATATGCACGACCACGACCGTGACAAAGAGAAATGAGTAACGAACTAAAGTCAGTTTTGGAGTATGAATCAATTCTAGTGGTGCTTCATGGATGGAAAGCTCTTCTTCAACTCATCTAAAACTGATACTAACCTGCTTTTTTGTGGTTTATATCAGTAGCTTCATCATTTATTATTGAGAAATGTTAAGCTTCCCTAATTTCACTCAATATTTCTCACAAACGCATCAATATCTGCATCAAACCTTCACTTTCATCATGCTCACTTAATACTAAGCATCATCGAAGTAGAAAACGTATTGTAAAAATCTATGTTGGAAGTATAGTACAATTTTGTCTGTGCTCACCGGCTTACCTTCATTCAGCTCAGTCTGTACTGTAGTGCTTATAAGCTTTTTAAGTACAGATTCACAATGAACAGCTGGACATCTCATGTAATTTAAAATATTTTTAGCCTTCTTCCAGTTGCTAAACAGAGTTTATAAAAGCTATCTCCTCCCCCTTTCTCTCAGTAAGCAAACCCATCTCATTACTATTTCTACAATAATAGCAAAATGCTTTTAATTGTGTAGTATTACAGAGCCTGTTCAAGGAGCTGCACTCACTGAATTGTCTAAATATAATAGTACAATGTCTACACATTCATAATTATGCATTGCTTAATTTTTGCTCTTCAGACGTCCCATCTATCAAACATGATTAGACCACACACTCATACACACATTCCTCATTGCTCACAAGTGCTTTACAGTGAAAATCAACATGCAAATTTTTTTTATTGAGAAAAACCAGGGAGCTATTTGCATTAACCAACTTTCATCTTTGACAAATTTCACTATATTTCAGCAAATGACTTGGAATTATGTTCTCATGAAAAAAAATCCCAGCAAGTGTTGTCTAATTAATTGTTAAATAGACAGTAGAAGGGTAATTGTTTTATTACCAGCAATGCTACTAAGCATGTTCGATTCTATTGAGCAGTAGGAATTGAAAGAATTCACTACGAACTTCCGATCGTTCCAAGTAGGGTTCCGTACTTACCTGATGTACTTTGACCTCAGACTTTCACACACAAAATTGTACTACAGTCCCGCAGTTCATTATCAAAAAACTTTAATCAAATCATGTGACCAATTATAGCGCCGCGCGAGGGCTAGGGCTAGGGCTAGGGTGACCAATCAGAAGAATTCTTTGATAAGAACTGCGGGATGGCTCAAATTGTATGTCGACGAAGTACGTCAGGTAAAAAAATCAGGTAAAAAATCGTGTCCGGTATAGCGCACCCCTTCCCCCCCCTCCCTCTTCACTTGACCAGACCTTTTTCTCGTTTGCGTTAGGTAAGAGTCTGGCCCACCAGACTAACTTTAAGAGATGTATTTATAAAGTAACTAGTGGTGCGCTCGAATAGCGCAAATGCATGGCGAGCGAGAAGACTCTCTTTACAGAAAAATAGGACAGAAATTACATCTAACTTTAGTGCACAGTGTAACCCTTTCCATTCTCAGTTAGCATTAGAAAATCTAAAGTCTCTGATCCCAGACTACGGAAGCGGACCCATGCATTGTAGTAACAATAACAGAATTACCTGAATAAACTTCGAAAGCAGTGGCAAAGAAGCGCAGCTTGACAAAGACTTCACAATTGTTTCAAGAAGAGAGTAGCTATAAACATTTTGGTTGAAACAAAGTTAAGTAAGGTAGTGCAAGGATTCTCCGCGTCGTTAATTGAAAAATACTGGAACTGTGAACCCTTTACCTAACTTACTTAATTAGAAGCCCGGGCGAAAATTTTTGACGTACGTATACATACTTATATATAACTAGTGATGTGCTTGAGCACAAATGGCTAGCGAGCCTAAAGACTATACTATTTTTATGATTCTGACTTCTAACACTGAAGCTACTGAAAATAAGGTCCAGTTTTTAAATTTCGCATACACGGTAAAGGGATTTCAGTGCCATGGTAACAACTCTCTGCAACTGCTTGAATTGAAGCATAAAACAATACACGTTATTTAAAAGTTTTCTTTGTGATATTCTTTAGCTAAGCAGTGGTTGTAACACACAATGCTTTGACACAACTGGACATGCACCTACACAGACTTACCTTCGCGGTAGTCTAGTGGACAATGTATTTTCAAGTAAATACTGTTGCTCACGGCTTATAACCATGACAAAGAGCGCATTGACTTACCACCGCCACTAACTCGAATAGAAATGGAAGTCCCTTAAGTTTTCAAGTTTGAACTGCACCCGCAAAAGAATTCAAAACAGTAAACAATTCAATTTCTAGGGGTACTGATCGATAAACCAGAGGATTCTGTTTAGTGCAATTTGGGACGGGGTCGAACACATAACTAACACAAAAACGCGAGGGTCAAAGTACAAAATGACATACGTACGTCCAAACATATATACAAACAAACATCCCCGATTTTTTCATTTTTACCCCTGTAAGTGTCTCGCTCGCTACGCTCGCTCGCCAATAATATATAAGTATGTATACGTACGTCAAAAATGAGCGAGCAGACCCTTTTTACAGAAAAATAGGACAGAAATTACATCTAACTGATTAGGCATGAAGAGTTTACCTGAATAAACTTAGAAAGCAGAGGCAAAGAAGCGCAGCTTGACAAAGACTTCACAATTGTTTCAAGAAGAGAGTAGCTATAAACGTTTTGGTTGAAACAGAGTTGCGTAAGGCAGTGCAGCAGGATTCTCCGCGCTCGTTAATTGAAAAATACTGGAACTGTGAACGCTTTACCTAACTTACGTAATTAGAAGCCCGGGCGAAATATTTTGACGTACGCATACATACCTATATATATATATACTAGTGGTGCGCTCGAATAGCGCAAATGCATGGCGAGCGAGCAGACTCTTTTTACAGAATAATAGGACAGAAATTACATCTAACTGTAGTGCACAGTGTAACCCTTTCCATTCTCAGTTAGCATCAGAGAATCTAAAGTCTCTGATCCAAGACTAAACTAACATAATTACCTGAATAAACTTCGAAAGCAGTGGCAAAGAAGCGCAGCTTGACAAAGACTTCACAATTGTTTCAAGAAGAGAGTAGCTGTAAACTTTTTGGTTGAACCAAAGTTGCGTCTGCAGCAGGATTCTCCGCGCTCGTTAATTGAAAAATACTGGAACTGTGAACGCTTTACCTAACTTA
>WLWD01000041.1_pt1 | contig 96268 bp, 89 predicted proteins | sample 6712731 | NCBI WGS metagenome assembly WLWD01 (sample SAMN12718690, study PRJNA576275) | sponge metagenome | isolation source: marine sponge | host: Mycale hentscheli | place: New Zealand: South Island, Marlborough, Capsize Point | collected 2014-11-01
GACTGTTAAGTGCATCCAGACTTATCTATCACTTACTTATATTTCACTTAGCGTTAACAGGGCAGCTAAATTGGAGGTGATAGATGATTAATCGATAAATCGAACCTGATCGCTTTCTAGCAGCGTTTCAATTGCCGCTGGCAGTTTCAATCCATCCACCACTTCCTTATCGAGAGCAGTTTCCAATTCCTTGATCCGCACAAGTCGCTTAATGACTTCATCAATAATTTCATAGGGTACGACGATTACTCCGTCTCGATCAGCAACTACCATATCGCCAGTTTCAACTTCCATCCCCCCAATCTGAATCGGCATTCCGATTTTCCCTGGCCCTTGCCCCACGGGAGAATTTGGATTAATTCCCTTACACCATATAGGCAGGCCCACCTCCACAATACCCGCATAATCTCGCACTGGTCCGTCTGTTACCAATGCTTTAGCGCCATTATTTTTCATCATACCCGCCAATCGATCTCCGCAGGCTGCGCAATGCTGATAGTCGCTGAATGATGAAACAACCACATCACCAGCTTGTATGAATTTAAGCGCACCTAACAATGCCAAAATATCCGCCGGCCCCGTGTCTACAGTCAAAGCCGGTCCAACAAAATTGTATGGCAGATCTCTTCCGTCTCCTACCGGTCGAATTTCGGGACTGAGGGCTCCGATTCCATCCATGGCATCTACAATGAATCCAGTGGGAACTCCCTCAAATGCAACGATCTGATCAGCGTTTGGTCGCCGAGAGGGTTTCCTAATTGTCAATTTAACAGGTTCTTCAATCATAGGTCGGTATGAAATTAGTATGTGATTAATGTGTAATTAGCGTGAAAATAATACGAAGCCGGATGTTAAGGTTGGAGCCATCAACGCTCATGCCCGATAAAAATCGTGTCGTATAAGCATCAGGGAAACAAACATTCTTCGGTCGCCCCCCTATTTACCTTCTGGGATTCGTCAGTTATCTTTCCACTTTAGTGACCTCGAAAATGCATTGATTAATGAATGTGAATATCGCGAATATAATGGTAGTCATCGTTCCAATTCAATGTAGATTTTCTTTGGAACACCAAAAGCCACCGAAAATTGAGGTGACAAGAGCAATCAGGTGATAGGGAATTTCCGGGTAATCGCGTATTCATCAACATTGATGAACGACGTAAAACACAAGCGTAAAAGATAAGCGCGAAATATAATCGCAAAATATAAAATTGAACTTAAAAACCCAATGCACCATCTACAAGAGAGAATTCAGTTGGCAGTGGCATTTCGCTGGGCAGCCCGTTTGGGCTGGCAATCCGGTATTTGCAACCATTTTAGTATGGCGGTTGATGGCTCCAGCGGCCCGGCGGGTATACTAATCAACCCACAGGGGTTTCATTGGTCGGAATTGACTGCCTCATCACTATTATTGATGAATGCTGATGGTAGAATTATCGATGGTGAAGGAGCTGTCGAGGACACCGCTTTTTTCATCCACCTTTCCATTCATAATCAACTTCCGTCGGCTACCTGCATATTACATGCCCATCCTCCCTACTCAACCGCGATCATGTGTTCTAAACCGGGAAGAATTGTGAACTGCAGTCAGGATAGTTTGAGATTCCACGGAAGAATCGCTTATGACGATCATTTTGGCGGATTGGCCGATGACACCAGAGAGGGTAAGCGAATCGCCAATGCACTGGACGGTAAGTCAATCATGCTAATGGCTAATCACGGCATTACGGTTACTGGTCCTTCGGTGGCCAAAGCGCTGGATGACTTTTATTATTTAGAGCTAACCGCTAAATATCAGCTGCTAGCGAACAATGCCGGCGAAGGCCTGAACATTCTCTCTGACGAAAAGGCTAATCAACTCGCTCCAGCTATCCAGGAAGAAAACGGGCAAGTAGAAGGGCACTTTAATGCGATACAGCGAATACTGGACAAAGAAGAACCTGAATATCGCCAATAGAGCAAAAACTATGCCAACTCAGAATGTTAATCCGCCTGAGTCCTAGGGTTAAATCACTAACTCCTATTTATTTTGATGATTGGATGCTAAAAAATTGGATATCTTGCTCATGGGTAATAGACCACAAACGTCTGCCATCAGGATTCAAAGATATCGCTTTACTTCTGAACCTTTATCCTATATGTTCCGCTGCAGCATAAAGGTTCAGCAAGTTTAAATTCTTCGTTTTTTGTATTGCCTCTCGCAAGTTGTCACATTCTCTTTCACAGCTCTTTAGTAGTTCGTAACAAATAGTTTGTTTCCTTCGCTAGTTTACCGCATCAAAGTTTATAAATATCTGCTTTAATTTTTCGCTATTCGTGCCGATTAAGGCGTCCAACATATTTACTAACAAAGGTAATAAATATGGCTACTCAAGCTACAGGAACCGTTAAATGGTTCAACGAAACTAAAGGTTTCGGCTTTATTGAACAGGAATCCGGTCCTGATGTTTTCGCTCACTATAGCGCAATCGTGGATTCGGGATTCAAAACATTGGCTGAAGGTCAAAAGGTTCAGTTCAATCTTACTCAGGGTCAAAAAGGCCCACAAGCCGAGAACATTGTTGCCCTATAAATGGGGCTCTATACATAGGTATGAGTTAATCCGGTATGGGTTTGTCAGAACAAACCCTTGATATACCATATTCACCCGCTGGAGACTATCTAAAAAGACTACCTGAAAAAGGCTACCTGAAAAGACTAGCACTTTTTCAGGTAACCAGCCCAGCCCCGGTATTAAAAGAAATCCAATTACCGTTTATGGTAGTTGGATTTTTTTATGAATTTTTTATGAATTTTTTATGAATTTTTTATGAATTTTTTATGAATTTTTTATGAATTTTTTATGAATTTTTTATAGGTCATTACTCGACATCTAACATCTAATCCATTGAACCCAGCTACCCGATAGGGTCAGTTATCCGATAGGAGCGACAAATTGAATCGGTTTCAGCCGCGCTCGAAATCAACCCGATGGCGTCTCCGCTTGAGCTGGCTTTGCTGCTTTTTCGCTTCCAGCCTCCTCTCCCGGGAGGCTTTGGTAGGACGGGTTATCTTACGTTGCTTCTTCGTTTTAATTGCGGACACAATCAGGTCGACGAGTCTTTGTTGGGCATCCATCCGATTTTTTAGCTGGCTGCGGTAATTTTGTGCTTTTATAACAATCACTCCCTCCCGACTAATCCGCTGATCATTCAATTGGTATAGCTGTTTTTTGATAGAGTCAGGTAGTGAAGATGCACCAATGTCAAAACGGAGATGGATAGCGGTAGACACCTTGTTAACATGCTGCCCACCCGCACCCTCTGCTCGAATGGGATGCAGATTAATCTCTTCCGAAGGAAGATAGACGCCCTCTTTTATCCTCAACATGTTGCATGCTTCCGCTAAATAAAAATTGGAGTATATGATGACAAACCTTTATGCTGGCTGAATAGCAACGTCGCTTCCGAACAACCCATGAGAAATCAAACAATGCGCCAACAGACACGACCAGGTAAACACTAGCAGCAGATTCTCATGCTTGCCCAACCTGCTGCTGTATGGATTTCATATCATCCGGGCGGCTCTTAATCATATCTTCCAGTCTTTTTCTCATATCCTTTGCATCGGGATCATCATAAATATTATGGAGCTCAAAAGGATCTTCCTTGAGGTCGTACATTTCTCCGGCCCCACTTCGTAAATCCACGGTCAATTTCTCAGTTTCAGTTCTCACCGTTTGCAGACTCAAGGCCACGCCAGCCCGGGTGGGTAGCAATTCCCATTCATTAAAAGCAAAATCACGGCCTGCATTTTCATCTTCCAGCAGAGGTTTCAAACTGGTTCCATGTTGTTTTATATCCATTTCCGTATTTGCAAAATCAGCAAACGTCGCAGCCAGATCCATAGACGAAACAGGTGCGGAAACAACGGTATCGGGCTTAACACCTGGTCCGTTAACAATCATCGGGATTTTAAGTAATCCGTCATAGTGCATCGGACCTTTTAGAATCAAACCATGATCACCTAACCAATCTCCGTGATCGCTAGTAAAAATAACAATGGTATTCTCATCCAGCTGCAGGTCCTTCAGGCACTTCATTATTCGACCAACATGGTGATCAATGAGCGAAATCATGCCGTAAGTATTTGCAATAATCTCTCTCAATTGCTCATCCGTTTGAGGCACTATCCGACTATAGGCTTTTCGGGTTTCGGCATGAACAGGGTCCCCTGTGGGCTCCGCAGTGAGCACCGCCTCATGCCACCAGGGTCTACCTGCAAAATTCCGTTCCCGATGCGATGGCAAATCCACTTCATCGGGATGATGAAGGGTTGACCAGGGTAATGGTGCATCAAACGGATGGTGGGGATCAGGAAAGCTCACCCAGGCACAGAAAGGCGATTCTCCCTGTTTCCCAAGCCAGTCAATGGTTCGATCGGCGGTCCAGGTGGTGTTATGCCATTTCTCGGGCAGTTTCGAATGCCATGTCTGGGCACCTTGTGTGGGATAGGCATTCTCATTGTAAAGTCGATTCTTCTCATCCCCTTTCCCATCAGCATAGAACCAGCGCTCAAAGTGCTGACCATGGGGAGGTTTGTTAGGAAGAAACCAGTTATGCCCTACTAGCATTAACTCGACGTGGTTAAAGCCCATATAGGGGCCAAACCATGTTTCATCATAATTTGCCGAGGACATGACACATTCCGGTGTGCCGGTGGGCTCGAAAGTGTGATAGGTAGAAAAATGAGCTTTACCAAAAAAAGCCGTTTCGTAGCCACTTTTAGCCAGCGTTCCGGCGAACCCCTTTTCTCCCAATTCCGGATCCAGATCAATGCCATTATCGTGGACGCCATGGGTTCGGCAAAGTTGGCCCGTTAAAATCGAGGCCCTGGACGGTTGGCAAACTACATTGGATGTAATGCAGTTATGGAACCGGGTTCCTCCTCTAGCCAATTCATCAAGATTTGGCGTCTTTATATTACGACCAGCAAAACCAAAGCAGTCTGCACGATGCTGGTCAGCACTAATCAGGAGTATATTGGGACGAGTCATACAATTAATTACCTTCTAACAATTACTTTTCTAAATGGTTCCGTGAGGAGAGATATTTTTTAGACTGACGCCTATTTAGACTGATGGCTATTTCTGGAAAAAAGAAAAATCACGGCCACTGCAATGACCATGAGCCCAATGGAGATGGGAGAATCAAAAAGAAACCAGGCATTGCCACCAGAGGCAGAAAATGCCTGTCGGGCTGTCTGTTCTAATGAGCCGGCCAGGATAAATGCAATAATAAATGGCAAAATAGATATCCCAAGCCGCCGCATAAAATATCCTAATAGCCCAAATCCAAATGCGAACCCCATTGCACTCATGGAGGCTTCCTGAACGTGCAGGGCTGTTAGCGTCAATAGGAGAATGATCGGCAGCAATATTTGCTTGGGAACACGTATCATGACTCCCATCATTCCCATGATATGGCTACCGAGGAACCAATTCAAAATATTAGCGGTGACCATCAAAGTAAAAATACCAAACACCATAACGAGCTCTGGATTGATTGATTCCTGAGTAAATTTGAAGACAGAAGGGCCGGGATTAAAACCGCTAATGGAGTCCGTTGCCAGGACAAGAAAAACAGCAGATGCGTTGCCTGGAATGCCCAGAGACAAAACCGGAATGAGATTCGCGCCTGAAACCGAGGAGTTTGCCGCTTCCGTAGAAGCAACCCCTTCCGGCGCTCCATCGCCAAACCCAGGCCCCATGGGCTGGTTTTTTCTGGAGTGTCGTCTCCTACCTGCGCTATACCCGAGCGTTGCTGCCAGCGTAGAACCAATCCCCGGCAATGCACCGATGGCGGTGCCAATAAACGCCGAATTACGAATATAGGGAAACAATTCCGGAATGAGATTCGCGCCTGAAACCGAGGAGTTTGCCGCTTCCGTAGAAGCAACCCCTTCCGGCGCTCCATCGCCAAACCCAGGCCCCATGGGCTGGTTTTTTCTGGAGTGTCGTCTCCTACCTGCGCTATACCCGAGCGTTGCTGCCAGCGTAGAACCAATCCCCGGCAATGCACCGATGGCGGTGCCAATAAACGCCGAATTACGAATATAGGGAAACAATTGACGAATTTCTGCCCAACTCAAACTCCCTGTTGTTCCCTTCATCTGGCTTATTCGTCCATCACGGGAGCTTTCGACCCAGATGTCTTCGATACTTTTAAAAACCTCTCCTAATATCATGACACCCAGAATAACAGTGGTAATGGGAAATCCATTTTCCAGGCCGGAGATGCCAAGGGGTTAGACGGGGTGTAAAATCCTCACCGGTCCCAATATAGGCAAAAAACAAACCAAGGCTCGCAGCAATCAAACCCTTGGCCACAGATTTGCCGACAACCGAGGCTATAAAGGTTAAGGAAACAAGGATCAAGGCGGTTTTTTCAGGATAGTCCAGATACGACTCCACTAACACAGCCAAAAAAGGCGCACAGACGAAGAGCACGATATCAGAAAACGTATCCCCGGAAACCGAAGAAAAATGAGCGATTCTTAAGGCTTTTCCCGATTGACCATTCTTTGTCATTGGATGTCCGTCCAAAGTAGTCAACATGGCATCCGGTGTCCCTGGAGCATTAAACAGAATCGCAGGAACTGCTCCGCCCACTGTTGCTCCCTTCATAATCCCAATCAAAAAACCAAACACCGGAAGTAAGGCATCCGATGAAAACCCAAATACTGAAATGAGGATAGGCAATGCAATCGCCATGGCCATGGGCCCCGCTAATCCAGGCGTGGCTCCTACTACCACACCGAGCAGGAAGCCTGAAAAAATCATGACAATCGTAATTGGGATAGCAATATCGAGCAATGTGAAAGCCGTGGGGGCCTGTAGAACCGCCAATACACCCATCCAGATATAGTCAACTACCTCCATTAAACATTCCCATTTGGTGGCAGCACAAGATCATCAAAAGGTAAATCATAAAACATGGCGCAGGCCAGACTCACTCCAAAGGCTAAAACGAGTCTGCGCCATCTAAACCGTCGCTCACTTAGGCATATCAATATTGTTATCCAGAAGGTAGATCCAGCCAGATAACCCAGATATTTCCAGGGTAAAGTATCTCGCAAAGGCCGATACCCGGAAAAACTGCTGTCAAATACACCAGGTAGCATTACCGTCAATGGCCCCACCCATCTCATTAGCATCATCGCGATGATTCCGATCACTATCATCATAAAAACATATTTGACGTTGCTGGAAGTCAACAGGGTTATTGGGGGGTGTTTAAATGAATCCATTAACATCATTAACCCTGAAACGAAAAGTAATGTTGTGGCAATGGCAGGTGCAAATGAATCCCCAATCTCCTTTCTTGACCGAACTTTTTCAATGAGTCCGGTTTCAACATCCAGAGGAATCCAGATAAAACCGATGCACAGGGCACCGACTACGCAAACAATACCGATCACAGTGTCGTGGCTAATTCTCATGAAAAATGATAAATGGAGTCATCAAATAAAAACCGGCCGACGCCCTACAGAAATCCATACTTCAGGAACCTCTGCATAAGCCTGAGCGAGTCAGGCCTGAATGAGCAATGATCGAAACCATGGCACGGAACGCCCGTCATAGCAGGGCTATTGCGAAGGTTCGTCACGCTGACGTTGATTATTTCTCGATCAAGATGACTGTTCACGACTTTGCGGAGATTCCCTGGTTGGGCTATTCAATATCCAGGCTGATCAATATATAAACTGGGCTGTTCAATATAAGCAGAAGAGACCGGGGTACTGATCTCTTCGCTTATTAATATTAAACTGACCTGACCAAGCCGGTGTTATTCATTGTTAACTAAACATTTAGGATTAGTTTCCAGTTAGCTTACTCTGACACTTCTTTCAAAATCGTCCTGGCTGAATCTAATGACTCGGCCAAAAACTTGTCCAAATCGGCTCCCTGAATGATATGGCTGCCACCAAACGCTTTTGCCAGAAACTGCGCGGCCTTGGTGGACTCATCGGTAACGATATCCACAATTGCTCTGGTAATTGTTTCTCGAGCTTCATCAGGAATACCAGCGGGAGCGGCAAAAAGAAAGTAACCATCAGCATAAAAAGGCAGCCCCAAATCTTTGGTCAATGGCGCATCAGGAGAAACACTCAAAGGAACGGGCAAACCAGATGCCAGGTTAACCATATCGCCGGCTTTTACCGCTTTGTTCTGAATCCCCGCACCCCATCCAATGTCAATATCGCCGGCATTAAGCCCATTCATGGTACCTTTTCCGCCTTTGGTAGTAACGATATTGAATTCCACATCGTTTGCCTTACCCAGAAGATACGCCAGATCAGATAATTTTGGACTCATTGCACCAAAGCGAATTTGTTCTCCTGCCTTAGCCGCAGAAAATACGTCTTCCATGGTTTTCCAGCCCTTATCCGTTTTGGCTACGACTCCCATTTGAAAACCCGATGTAGTGGTCAAAAAGCTAAAGTCTTCTTGTGTATAAGCCGCTTTCTTCGCTGCGATCATGTTGTAGTCAAAGGTTTCTGAAATCACGATACCGATGACGCTACCGTCATTGGGCTCGTCTTTCATCGACGCCGCCAATACCGCCCCACCCTTTCCTGTTAACTGTTTAGGGATGATTTTCCAGCCATGACGTGCTTCGAGTTCTTCAGCGATCAGCCTGGATTGAGTATCAGCACCGCCCCCAGCTTTAAAAGCAATCAGCATTGTCATTGGACCTGGCGGCGCCCAATCCGCAATACTCATGTTTGAAAAACAAAAGATAAAAATAAAACCGGTTAAGAGTCGAAGTGACTTCATGATAATTTCTCTCGCATTTTAGTTATGGTATGTAAATCTGGATCCAATATTTTCGGACCACCTTCACTCGCTCGTCATTACCGGGGCTGGATAATCTAAATAATAATCCGAATAGCTGAGCCAATACAGTTTCTTCATAGCTGATTCAATGGACGCAGCATGGATCATGCTAATCGATCAAATCCATGATAAAAATACCAATGCCACTGTCCGGTAAAAATGTGCAAATAAAATATTGACATACTTCATTGGGTTATGTCAATTTAGTGTCTGCTACAACAATTGACAAATCAACTAAATATTTGACATCCGAAAATATTGTGAAATCATCGCCTATGAAAAAAAATACGAAAAAGGATTCAGAGAGTTCTATATCGGAGTTAGCGAATATTTTTGACTTGCCCATCACCCAAAATTTTACTTACCGGCTCGCAGAAGCAAGCTGGGCATTAAACCGTCAGGCTACGACTATTTTGAATTCAGTCTGCGGCCTTGGGCTAAACGAGTGGCGCGTCCTACGCATGGTCGCTTCGAATAGTGCAAAATCCAATACGGAGCTTTCGAAGTTCATTGGCATGGACAAATCAATCATTAGCCGCTCCATGGGCTCGCTGGAATTAAAAGGGGTATTGGCGCTCGAACGTAATCGGGATGACAGAAGAAAAGTTGACATCACCCTCACCACCAAAGGATACGAAATCTACAAGAAGACGCTGCCACACATGCAGGCGAGACAACGATACCTTTTCGATCAGCTTAATGAGGATGAGCAGAAGCTATTGGGGAAAGTGCTGGAAAAGATCAAACATGCCGCCGCTAATTGGAGTTAAGCCTACTTTGACTAAGAATATACAAGGAACATCAAATTGAATTCAAATTCGGAAAATCTGCTCATCATCATGTCCGACGAGCATCAGGCAAAAGTGATGGGATGTGCTGGACATCGCTTTATCCACACACCTCATCTCGACGCACTGGCTTCGCAGGGGATTCGATTCACTAATGCCTATACACCATCGCCGATTTGCGTTCCAGCCCGGGCCAGTTTTGCCACTGGTCAGTACGCCCACCAGATGAGATTGTGGGACAATGCCATGCCCTATAAAGGCCAAACATCTGGCTGGGGTCATGCACTTCAATCCAGAGGAATTAATGTGGAGTCCATTGGCAAACTCCACTACCGCGATACTGAAGATCCCAATGGTTTTGATGAAGAACATATCCCCATGATGGTTGTTGATGGAGTAGGCATGGTCTGGGCATCAATCAGACAGGAAAACCAAAGAGTAGTCAGCAGCGGTCGGATGCTGGGAGAGTATATTGGACCGGGAGAGAGTAGCTATACGCGATATGACCGGTCTGTCACGGGTAAAGCCATAGAGTGGTTGAGTAACCGGAGGCAACAGGAAAACACCCAGCCATGGTGTCTTTTTGTTGGTTTGGTTGCTCCTCATTTCCCTCTGGTAGTCCCGGAAGTGTATTTCCAGCTTTATCCAGAGTCAGTGTTGGATGAACCCAAATGCCACCCGAATAGTGGTTACAAACGTCACCCCTGGGTGGAAAAACAAAATGCGTTTATGGACAGTGAAAGCAAATTCAGGGATTGGACAGAAAGACGTGCTGCGGAATCCGCTTATTACGGTCTGGTAAGCTGGATGGATAACAATGTAGGGCAAATTATTTCTGCTCTCGATGATTCCGGGCTCGCTTCAAATACCACTGTGATCTACACCAGTGATCATGGCGACAACATTGGTGCCAGAGGATTGTGGGGGAAATCCAACCTTTATGAGGAAGCGGCCGCCGTCCCCATGATCATCGCGACCCCGGAAACACGATCCCGGAACACAGCCGTCGAAAATCATACTCCGGTGAGTCTGGTGGACCTCGCTCCCACCATCGTTGATCACTTTGACACGGATTTACGTGACCAGCATCCTGGTCGTTCTCTTTATGAAATTGCAAATCAGGCAGATAACCCCGAGCGCATGGTTTTTAGTGAATACCATGCCGCCGGAGCGGTCTCTGGAGCATTCATGGTCCGACAGGGGAAGTATAAGTATATACATTATGTCGACTTTGAACCTGAATTATTTGATCTGGAAAGCGACCCTGAAGAAACAGTGGATTTATCCTCGAACCTTGACTATCAGGAAACGCTGAACAGATTAAACGAAGGACTGTTATCAATTTGCGATCCACAGGAAACCAGCGACCTTGCCCACGCTGATCAGGCAGACATGATTGAGCAATATGGTGGACGTGAGGCTGCACTAACGATGGGAGCGCCCGGCGCGACACCGCCGCCTGAAACCACCTAGCACATAACAGCCCTAAACTATTTCCAACAACACCAACTTAGGGAAACAACACGAGGAAACCCAATGTGATCGACATTCAATTCTGATTGATTCACTTAGGGTCATCTCCCGGTTTCAATCCATTCCCCGATGAAAATCGGTAAAAAACGAAAATAGACGAACTAACAAGAATAAACCACGCAAACGAATCGCATAAACAAACCATACAAACAAACCAAAAGAATAGACCAATGAATACAAAGGTTGTCGATCCGACTTTAATGGGAGACGTTTGGCCTGCGGCAAACCCTGGCGCATTGACGGAAGAAGACCCCGTGTTATACGGACACGTCACGCTCAGTCCGAAAGGAGAATTCCAGGTACGAAGCATGCAAACCTTCACCTTGAACTATACCGTTGGTCGATATGGTATTGATGATACGGGCAGTATTCGGGTAGTTTTTCGCTTTTTTGGCGATTGGGGGGATCTTCAAACCACTGACCCAGATCAGGAAAACTATGTGACCGCTTATTGTAGCGGACAATCACGACTCTCTTTGGACTACTCCAGAACTGGCCATCAACGCCCCTGGCTTCGGTCATTGACCGTAAGACTCCATGGTGGATTCCTAAAAGAAGGTGACACCATCACCATTATTTTTGGCGACACTCAAAAAGGATCACCGGGAATGAAGATGCAGACATTTTGTGAGTCTGGTTTTGAATTCAAGGTACTCGCTGACGTCTGCGCGACCGGGCACTATGTACCCCTGGGTGAGACACCCTATGTATCCATCGTACCGGGCCCTGCCTATCAATGGAAAGCCATACTTCCTACCCTTCGACAACCTGGAGAAGAATTCCGTCTGGGTTTGAAAGCAGAAGACCTATGGGGCAACCCCACCCCTCTGGCAGAAGGTTCGTTTCGACTTGATAGTGATTTGGAAATTAGTGGATTACCCGAAACCATTAATTTCCCAAGCGGTGAATGTGCTCTCACCATCGATAAGCTCACCTGCCATACACCAGAGAAAGGTTACGTCCGCGTATTCGATGATCAGGGGAAGCAGGTTGCCGAAGCTGGCCCTCTCATTATTCAAGGAGGAAAATCTGGATACTGGGGAGATCTCCATGGTCAAAGTGGGGAATCAATTGGCGTCACTACCTCTAGACAGTATTTTGATTTCGCCCGAAACAAATCTTTTCTTGATGTAAGCAGCCATCAGGCAAATGATTTTCAGGTAAACAATGCCTTTTGGTCCTATCTGAATAAACTCACCGCCGAATTCCATGAGGACAAACGTTTTGTGGTGTTTCCAGGTTATGAATGGTCAGGAAATACCTCGGTCGGCGGCGATAGAAACGTTTTTTTTCGCCATGAGGGGCGAAGTATTCGTCGCTCCTCCCATGCACTACTCTCTGATCGATGCGATCTGCACACCGACGCAACAACGGCGGCCGACCTTTTTACTGCATTACAGGATGAAGATTGCATTGTTTATGCCCACGTGGGTGGGCGCTATGCAGATGTGACCCAGGCCCATGATTCCCGGCTTGAAACAGCCATGGAAATTCACTCGGCCTGGGGAACCTTCGAATGGCTACTAACCGATGGTTTTGCCCTTGGTCATCGTTGCGGTGTGGTCTGCAATAGCGACGGACACAAAGGACGACCTGGTGCAAGCTATCCTGGTGTTTCCATGTTTGGCGCCTATGGCGGACTGACCTGTTTTCTTACGGAAGAACTAACCAGGGATAGCATATTTGAATGTCTGAGACGACGACATCACTATGGGACCACAGGTTGCCGGATGCACATGGAGGTTAACGCTCACTTTGACCAAACTGCCACGCTGTACGAACGAGATCCTCGATCTACCTCGAACACCGGATCACATGCCGGGGAATTTGCCAGGACTCATCAGGTGACCTCGGTGATGATGGGAGATATCGTCGCCAGTGATGCCCAATCGGTCAGGCTTGCTATTAACGTCCAGACCCATTCTCCCATTTTATCCATTGAAGTCAGAAACGGTACCGACGTTATCCACACTATTCGACCCTACGAAACAGACCAGGAAACGAGTTCGCGTTATATGGAGTGGCGCTGAGTATCGCGGCAGGGGTCGGCAAACCAGCTGGACCGGCGAGGCGTGTTTTGGAAACAATACCATCGCTGGGCTAAAAAAAATAAATGCATGGAATCCAGAAAGGAAACTGGAAAAGACCGACAACTCAACCATTGCGTTCGATGCTATTACGACCGGAAACTTTGGTGGTTTTGATGCATGGTTTAACCGACCGGCAGAAGGAACCTTCACTGTTAATACCAACCACGGCCGACTAGAGGCGGATATCAAACAACTCACCAGGGAAGGAATGACCATGGATGCTGGCGGACTAAAGCGTCAAATCAGCGTTTTCCCCCTGCCAAAAGAGATGGTAGAACGGAAAGTGCAGCATGATTGTGTTATCCCTTTGAACCGCGCCTTTGACAATCCACTTTGGATTTGTGTTACCACTGAAGACGGGTTTCAGGGCTGGAGCAGTCCGATTTTCGTGATTGACCCCGTAAAAGGTTAAGGCCGACACATACTATCTAGTCCGTCCTGAAAAAAGGCGCGATGTCGTTAGCGATCATGCGTCATTTTCGACCTTCGGATCAGGACAACACCCAGACGACGATTAGCGGCGTCCCAAGGGGCTGACAACAGGCAATGGCGAGTAATGTTTGCTCTCCGCCGTTGGGTTTTTCAAACAAAAAGAAAGCGATCATCCACTTTCTCAAATTCCACGCGCAACCCGCCATCAGCAGATTGATACGGTCTCCTTCGGCTCCCTTCAGCCAGCTCCTCAATAAACGATGATCATGCTTCAAATGACCGATGATCGGTTCTATCGCACTTCGTTTGCGACACAGTATCCGTTTCTTCTGGCGTTGATAAGCATTGTCCCGTTTCAGCGGAGGACCCGGTAACAGCACCTCACAATCCACTTTATTCTTCGCTCCCCGATATCCCCGGTCAACCACCGCCAGCCTGATCGATGTCTCACGGTGGGTATGGGCTTCTGTCAGTGCTGCTTTCAGGGTCTTCGAATCATGATCATGTTCGTCATGACTCACCACCCCCACAATCACCTGTGACTCCTTCGTCGCCACCACTGACGCCTTGCGACCATACTCATACGCCTTGTGATCCTTCCCCTTGCCCACGCAGTACACAGCAGGATCATGCAGGGAGTAAACCTTGTTCCTGTCTTTGGGCTGTTGAGACAAAACACGTTCGTATAACGCAAAGTTCGCTTCCTGCGCCGTCAGAACATCGATCGGTAACTTCCGTTGGCATTCCCCTGAGCAACACACCCGCAATGGTTCGTAATCGTTTCAACGCCTTGTTCGCCTTACGACGTCGTTTCACGTGACGGAAATGACGACATGCCAAACGAAGTGACCGCACTTCCTTTACGTACGTTCGTCGTTGTTGTATCCCGTGTAACTTCGACAGCTTGTTCAGGCGATTGATGATCCTTATCGCCAACTTGCTGTCTGTCGGGTACGTGATCGCCTTCTCCTGTACCGTGGTATCTACCAGTACTGTCCGCTCCTCTGCCAGCTTCCCATGCAGTTTTACCGACAGCGAAAAGATCTCCCTGACTCCCTCCGACCCAATCCGGTTGCGGAACTTCACCAGTTCCGTCGCATGGCACGGTACCTGCGTCTGGAAACTCACCTCACCACAGAACACCTGAAAGTACGGGTTCATCTTCCATTGATCCACCACCGATTCATCACTTAAGCTGTACAGCTGTTTGATCATCAGCAATCCGCTCATCAACCGGATCGGTTTCGCGGCCCGCCCCTTCGCGCTGTAGTACTGGCTCAGGGAGGCTTCAAGCGATGACCAGTCAAGGGTATTGCCAAGGGCAATCAGGGGATGGGACGTATCCAGCTGATCAACGATGTTGAAGAAACTGAGTTGATCGTCATTCACCGGGCTGTCAGGTAGCATATATACCTCGTGTTCGACCAGAAACTGAACGCCAGTTTAACAATTCCGGTCGATTCAAACCAGGACTATATCCAGTTTATACTGTATATGTAGCCTTTTCGGGTTCTTCAGGGACGACTAAGTAGACTCGAATATTCGAAGCATAGCGGGATTGATCAAGGTAATTCACTCTCCACCAAATATCCTTTTCAAATTTTAGCTTTTCCACCCTAGAGGGTTCCTGGTGAAGCGCATCATAAAAATCCCATGTCTCAATAAACTGGTTTCGTAAATACCAGTAAGCTGAATTAATTCGGCTTACTGGCTCCCTCAAAACAACGATAAATTTCATCTCAGCGCCAAACGTGTCGAATATTCTCTCCGCAGCCTCTTTGGACGCAAGATAATTAATGGAAGCCTCCCCAACTAACTTTTGATTGTTCACTTGGGAAAAATATTCTTTGCTATAAAACTCTATTCCTTTCTCGAAGAGGGTTTCGTTAAGGAAGAATTCAGGTTCCTTTGGAGTACAAAGAAAAACATCTGGATGTTGTTTCAACCACATATATATAGTCGTTGTGGCGCTTTTTTGAGCCCCCGGGATCATGAAATTTGGTAAGATCATTCAGTTCACAAATAATTGAGAGAAATATTTGAATCCTCACTTAAGTATCCAGTAGGACACTCAGGAAATAATGTTTGGGAATATTGAAGAAATCACATAACAGAAAGGAACCTCACCTCATCCACCAAAAAACATCTTCAGTCCAGCAGATCAGGTATTTACGAACTTCCATAGTATTTGAATAAATTAGGTATTTTGTAAAAGGCTTACCCTTTCGCTCTAGACCTTGAGTTCCTTCTAGCTTCCATCAATTTTCCCTATCATCTGCTGGATAAAGAACAATATGAAGGGACTATTGTATAGTAAATATCGTTTACAAAGCCCTCTCAGCTCCAAAAGAAATCGATAGAACCACTTCCAAACCCATTCAATGAACCCAGACAGGTGAGGGGCGCCTGGTTCCTGAAGTCAGATAAAGCGGCCCCTAACCAACCCCTACCTAACAGAAACTTTTGCTGATGGTTGTTGCGATTGCATTTACCTCACCACGGAAAACTTCCTTGCGTGTACGTTTATTTTCTACCGAATACTTCAAGTTGGTGAAACTTAATCAACTTATCTTCCTAATCTAATTGGAAACTCGTCGAAAATCTCAAATTTAGTGAATTAGCGGAGACCTCTTAGCTAAAAATATCAATCGCTATTACGGACATCGCTATTTTCCTTCATTGCTTCTAATTTAGACGATAGCGTCACCTTCCAAAGCCAAGGTCGTATTGCAGGACTCAATCCAGGAATACACAAAGATGTTGCCAAATGGAATCAACTGATAGTATTTCAATTAGTAAGCGTTCTTCTGGAAAAATGCGACGAAAATTGTTCTAACAATAATTTTTATATCCAACCATATTGACCAACTCTCCAAATACTCAAGATCATACTTCACCCGTTTTTCCATCTTCTCTTTTGTGTCCGTCTCACCACGCCAACCATTGACCTGTGCCAACCCAGTAATTCTTGGTTTTACTTTATGCCGCCACATATAGTTGTTAATTGACTTTCTATATTGTTCGTTATGTGCGACTGGGTGTGGACGCGGGCCTACAATGGACATCCTCCCTTGCAGAACATTGAAGAATTGCGGTAATTCATCCAAAGAGCTTCGTCTCAAAAAAAACCAACACGTGTAATCCTTGGGTCATTTCTTAGTGCTTGAGGGACAGAACCACCATCTTCCATCACAGTCATTGTTCGGAACTTCCAAATCAAAATTTCTTTACCATCTATACCGTATCGGCGTTGTTTAAATATCACAGGCCCCTTGCTTTCGAGTTTTACTATGATTGAAATTATTATCAGAAGAGGTGAAGTTAAAACTAGAATCACTGCTGAAAACAGCAAATCTTCAATCGTTTTCAAAACAAGAGAGGAACCGTATATCGGAGTACTACGTAAATTAACAATCGGCATTCCAGCTAAATTATCAACAGAGTGACTAAAAAGGCTCAAGGTAAAAATATCGGGAACAAAGACAATCGATATGGCCGTGTTTTCCAGGATTTTACAAATATGATCTATCTCTGAACCCTTGTTAATAGGCAGCGTAATCCAAACCTGGTCCACGTCCGTTAGATCGATAGCCCCCTCAGTCATATTTGAATCCTGATGCCTCCCTACGGTCAACTCATATAACCGATCGGTCTTACCTAAATATGGGATCTCAGAACTAAATTCGCGCGACGACGATTGGCTATCGTCAAGAAAGCCAATTACTCTCAACCCTGTCCAATCATTCTGCTGAATGTGGTGCAATGCCCTATTCCCAAGATCGCCTGAGCCAACGATCAACACACGCTGCATATTATATCCCTTGCTTCTTATCCATTTGAGACCATTTCTAAGTATCATCCTGATCAGTATCAAAATGACATAGGACACCATAGCCCAAACTCCGAACCACACCCGAGAAAATGACTCTCCAGATTTGGTGAAATAGATAACTCCCAAGGTAACTGCGATGACAGAAAGCCACGCTAAACCCATTAGACTTATTTCAGACCAGATTCCGAATCCTCTCCATGGACGGTAAAGATTATAGAAGGAAAATATCAGCATCACACCGAATGCTGCCCCAACCAAAATAAATTGATAAACAGCATCCAGGGATAAAGAATCAAATCTGGCATAGTATGCGATCACGCCAGCGAAAAGAACAGAAAACACATCCAGAACCCTCATGAGGAGGGCAAACCATACAGAACTCGACTTGAGAAAACCGCTATGAAATTCTGACAAGTATGGATTAAGTTTTGACATTTTTTACAGTAAAACGGCGCCTGCCACCTTTAAGTTTCCTCGGAGGGCTGATGACTCTAGCCCTATCGTAAAAGCAACATTAATCGGCACATTGTATTCTACCAACATAACAACATAAACCATAATTTGCGGCAAATGACTCGACATTTATGATATCTACTATATCGCAGATCTACTATATCGCAGCCTATATATGACTGTTAAATTTTCCTTCCTGCCTTGCGATACATCTTGATCCTATCATACTGAAAACCAAGGCAGGATATCAGCAGGGACTGCTCCAATCAAAATCATACCAAAGTACTACAGGAGCCCTGTAGAAACATTTAATTGCATGACTCATCGCTGCTACAACGCTTCCCGGCAGGGGGCCAGTTCCATGGCATAACATGGGGCATAAAATGGAGCCATTCGTTGAAACTCACTCACTTCATAGAACTCTTGGTAGTACGGATTTCGTTTCCACTGCACCACCTCTGTTCATTGCTTAGATTCTCGAATTATTTTAACAGTAGCAACCCCATTTTACCTTCGACTGATCGTTATGAAACTTCCACATCACAATATTATTCAATCTACTCAGCGAGTTATAACCTTACCAAGGGCTAGCTAAGTATATCGCTGAGACCCACACAACGCTAATGCAATATTCTTGTAAGGTTTGCGGAGTCACGAGCTTATGTGATCAGATCCCGGATTCATACTTGCTGATGATCTCGCTTTCGTCTGTGTTGGAGTGCTAGTGATAAAATTAGAAACGCCTGAACAATGGTACTTAGGAGGGGTTTTTCCAGGAATAGATGATAAGGAGCTGGGGACGCGAAGGCGCTAGAGGGAAAAAAGAATTAGGGAAAAGAGAATTGAGAATGCTATAAATATATGTAACGTGAATGTGTGACATGGATCGTCCCGCTTAAGTGTCAGTTATTTTGTAAAGCCTCTCCTGTTCTGTTGTGCCCGTTTCGGAAAATGTTTAATAACATTAGAACACGATTCAAACACTAACAGTAGCTGTGTTGCTTTAAGTCGATTCCATTCTTAATTTGAACTAATCTAACAACAATTATTTTTTTAACAGGTTTTATGAATAACTACTGTTACAGAAAAAGTTCTTCATAGTAGTCGCCAATCAAAAATCTGTGGCCTTTAGATAAAGATGCGGGGCTATGGTTTGGGTTGTAATCTTTGGGGCGAAGTACTCTAAAATCAATACTGACTCTGGATACACCCGTTTTATTAGGTAGATTTCCATGGATGCATTGGTTTCCGTTAAATCGGGTAAATTCTCCTGGATTCATGTCCATCTGTCTGAAATCCATTTTACCTGGTGTCAACTCCGAAATAATGGTATTACTTTCGAACATCGGAGTAATGGCAATAACAAAATTGGTCTCTCCAATAGGGTGGTTATAGTCCAGGTCTCGATGCCAGCCCCCTACCGCAACATTGTCCTTTAATTGCACTCGAAATGTGGGCCACTTCTGGTAAATCAGTCGTTCGTTTTCACCCATTATGGGTGCAATGATATCTCTAACAAATGATCGGTAGGTAACAACCAGATCATCCCATCCGCTCCTCATAACGTCTTCGTAGCGTTCTATGTGCTGAAGATCTACGCCATTAAATAACTCAGATATTAATCCTGCAAAGGGATACTTATGTAAGTCGTACTTGTGCTTTGAGATCATTGGTATTCGCAATACTCATTTTAGTGAATTGATAGTTATTTCGAATGCATTCATGCTCACCAAAAGAACTCAGTTATGTAGTTAAAAAATTAACCGGGATTCTAATAGATTTAAATCAAAATATACAGATTCACCCGATCAATTTAGTTCATTCATTCTTTCGGATGGAGTGTCCTCTTCGGTATTAAATGAAACATCGTTACTTCGTGTGACCAAAGGGTGGTGCCAAATAAATTTTATAACCTGGTTTTTAGAGCCTGGTTTTTAGAATCTGGTTTTTAGAATCTGGAGATCAGGACAATTTAGATTACTGCAAAGAAAAATTGAACCTATACAAGAAGAGACAGTAATTGATTTAGTAGGGTCTCCAGCTAATTGGCATGGTAGGTATCAACACTTTAAAACTATCATCTGCCTGAATCTATCCGCCTCCTCCCAGTCGACTCCGAATAAGAATATTCAGGCAGTAAAGGGTAATGCTTGTGATACAGGTTTTAGTGAATTAGACATTTGTTTTTCAAACTCCTCCATTGAGCACGTTAGCGAATTCAGTGATAAAAAGCCTTTCCCAATGAGGCAAGGCGATAATGATGCGATGTTAAATCAGACTATGGCGTTGTTGGTATAGATACCTTGGTCATAAGTACTCCGTGCATGTATTTACCGTAGTATGGTCTCTTCACGGACGAGCTGTTAGCCGAAATATCTCAAATGTCACTGAGTCGTTTTATTCCTAATTTTTGTGCTAAACCGAAAAAAATAAATAGCGGCACAATCTTCACATATCTCTTCCACAATCGCCCAGGTTCGACGCTCAATCTATAAAGCCACTCCAAACCTCTTTTACGAAAAAACAGCGGCGCTTGTGGGGTGATATCGGCGTGAAAATCGAATGCTGCACCTACGCCAACAATCACAGCAGCGCTGAGTCGCTCTCTATGTTGAGATATCCATTTCTCTTGCTTCGGTGTGCTTAACCCAACCCAAACGATATCTGGGTTGCATTGATTAATGTCTGAAACGATTGTTTCGCTTTCTTCGTTTGTAAGCGGACGAAAAGGTGGGGAATGCATTCCAACGATATTGATTCCTGTATACCGTTTCTCCAGGTTATCCTTTAATTGTTTTAATGCGTTGTCCGAAGACCCGTAAAAAAAGTGTTTTATCTGTGCTTTCTGCAACATTGCTAGCATGAGATCAGGTCCATACACTTGGCTGACTTGGCTGACTTGGCTGTGGCCTTCGGCTCGCATGAACCAAACTAGCGGTACGCCGTCCGGTACTACCATACCAGCCCGATTATGTATCTGCCTCAAATTAGAATCGAAACGGCTCTCGATTACACCATGAACCGATGTCACACAAACATATTGCTTACTGCCTTCCTGAATCCACCTTTCCATGGTCTCTACAGCTTGCTCCATAAAAGTTGCGCTAACATTTACCCCTAATATGTTACACCGGTCAATTCCATTGGTTTCCACTTGGTGCATTAGAACTGAATGAATAAGAGTCGTAGGAACATAAAAATTATTTTCATCTAAAACTAGCTGTATAAATCCAAATTTTGATATTTATCTTCAATTATCTACAACCGCCATTGATGTACTGCAGAGATATATGTTCGAACCATGAGGGCTTTCGCCGTTGTCTTAATTAAGAACAAAATGGGTTGATTACCAGTAGGATTTGATAGAATAGTGTACTCTAATAAGTCACCGCGTCCAAATATAACTGTTTCATGGTCAATTGCAATACAATCAATACTCGACGTCTCAAGTTGATTTCATTGCTCAGAGAAGTGCGCTGAATTTAGCGACAATTGGTCAAAATTAGGCTTCCTTCTATAATCGTCAATAGGATCGCGATGAAACTAATCCACAGTCGAAATATTTGTCGAATTTGTCATCCAAACACTGTTCTACCTCATTAATTGTTCAAAAAACACTGATGCTTGAAGGCTGCATAACAACATTCATGAGAGCTTTACGTCTCGACGCCAATTTCGACAGATAATTGTAATGGGCACCCACTCGATTTTTCGAACATATGGACTCGTTATCTGGTGCTTGCTTGGATACGCGTTTCTAGGAAAGACCTTCGCTTATCTGGGCGTTTATCCTATTTTCATAGGAGAGGTTCTGCTTGTTTTGGGTGTTATCAAGATTCTCAGAAATCTACCAATTTCGCTGGCTTTCTTTAAATACTATACGTCTTTTTTTATCATTATTTATGTATGTTTCGGGCTATGGGCTACGGTCAATAGTTTTGAGCATGAAGACGTAGTTGATGTAACTGATGTACTTAGGGACTCTGTAATCTGGGGCTATGCTGTCTTCAGTATTGTTATTTTTGTAATTGCAATTCGCTCCAGTTTGAACCCGCTAATTAAGACTTATAGTTCAAAGATGAAATATCTTCCCATTTGGGGAATTATCGGATTTGCCATACCCACGTTATTTCCAGATGTATTTCGTGGGTTGCTTTGGGTGCCTGATAATCAGGTGGCTTTTCATGTGAAGCCCGGGGATTTAGCATGTCACTTAGCTGCGAGTCTGCTGTTTTACAAATTGTTTGGAGAAAAGCTTAATCCATTGCTCATCCTTTTGTGGATTTGTGCTGCTGCTCTGCTCGCTCTAACGTCAAGAGCTTCCATGTTAGTTCTGGCATTTGGGATCATATTCGGAGTATTACTGAGACCGAAATCAAAAATCCTCGCGACTATTGTCTCAATAAGTGTACTTTCACTGATATTTCTTTATGCTTCAGGCATAGAGTTCGCGATACGGTCAGGTCGATTAATTTCTTTTCAATCAGTCATAGATAATATTATTAGTATCTTTTCCGAAGTTGACGACGATTCGAAATCTGGCACAAAACGGTGGCGACTGCTATGGTGGAACGACATTATTCACTATACAGTGTTTGGAGAATACTTTTGGTTTGGGAAAGGCTATGGCATCAACCTCTCCGTTGATGACGGTTATCTCGTAGGAACCGATACCAGCCTTCGTTCACCCCATAGTATTCACTTTAATATATTAGCAAGAGGGGGAGTGTTAGCTGCTGGTGCATGGATTTTGCTGAATATTAGTTTTCTGATTGAGATGCTTATTAGTATCTATATTTTTAAAAAATATCAGCAGACATCACTAATACGTGTCTGTTACTGGGTGTTAGGGTACTGGTTGTTTTTTCAAGTGAATGCCTCTTTCGATGTGTTTCTAGAAGGACCAAACGGGGGTATCTGGTTTTGGACTGTTATCGGAATCGGGGTTTATCTGATTCATAAATCAAAACAAATAAAACCCACTAGTAGCCAATCGCTTCCTATGGCATCGCAGCAGTTAATACACAAATAAAGATAGCAAAGGAAAATGTGACACCTTCCTAAGGCTTTTATCATTAGTGTTGGAAAAGCCGGAACAACAATACTTTAGACAGCTCCTTGATGTGTGATCCCAAAGACCCGCGGCCTTTTTCTCAGCATTGGTACAGAGGGTTAAGTTGGTGCGATGTTTTATCTACTAACCCCAAAGGAGCGCATACTCCTGGAGAAGCGTCCGCTGTATATACACGTGCGTTAACTCGCCTCAGGAATCAGATTGAATCCTGGTTTTCCCGGCTTTCTGACCCTAGTCGATAATGAATTTGTCAGTGAGCCTTCGGTTTTATTTTTTTCTAACCTTGAACGAAGACATCACCGATACAATTAGACGCTGCTGTAGTAGTTTGTCCAGAATACATCGGCCAAGGATACATCGGCTCTGAATGGTTGACCATGATATAACCAAATTACTGTGATCGATATTAAAAAAATCAGACTCCTCTACCCCATGGTTTCATACGGCCTGATCGTGGTTTTAAACGCGGCCGCGATTAAATGGGTCGTGTTGAGCTTGGGTATAGAAGGGAGTGCTGATTTCGCTTTGCTACTGGCGATTGCAACTTTTACTCATATTGTTCTCATCCAACCGCTTACATACTGGATATTGAGAGACCTCCAGGGCGCGTTGGAAGACCAGAAGCTCAGCGAGCTTGTGTCAGTGGCGGCAACTCGGTTAGCCCCTTTAGCTTTGCTTACCATTGTGTGCTGTATTTTGCTGATGCTAGTAGATCGCTCTGGCATTTTACACTTTCAACTGGGTTTCGAGTTGATTCTACTGGCGACACTATATGGTTTTGTTACCGCTATGCAACAAATTGCTATCGGTATTTTGAATATTTCAAAGCTTGAACCAAAGGCATTTGTTGTTATCCTGGTGGCGTTCATATTGCAAATCTCCTGGATGGTAGGGCTTTACCATTTTGGTTGTCGCTCGCTTGTCATTCTTTTTATGGGAATGATTTGTATTCGAACCGCAACCGTTTTTGTTGGGATCTATATGGGTCCATTGGCTAAAAAAGCGCTTGTGCAGAGTGGTAACCAAACGGTCAAAAAGAAATTCTGGAAGGAGATGAACAGGTACACAGGAGCGTTTTGTATTTGGGGACTATTTTCTTATTTAGGTATGCTGGGAGACCGGTGGATTGCAGCCTATGAGCTTACTAAGATAGACCTTGGTCTTTACTCAGTAATGTATATGACTAGCTATAGCCTGGTTAGCGCAATATCCATTGGAATCCGACAAGCCGTAACCCCTATCATTTTTCGACGAGTCGGGTATGGCTCGGACACCGCCAGAAAAAACAGTGCGTCAACTGTCATAAATATCGCTCTGGTTATTCTGTTCTCAATCCATCTGGTAATGATTATTTTTAGTTACCTGTTTGCAGATTTTATTATCACTTTTTTCGCGAGTGAGAGCTTTACGATTTATGCCGACTCTTTGTACCTGTTATTTCTTGGGGCTAGTTTCTTGAATATTGCTCAATTCTTAACGAATCATGGGATAGTTGAGAGAACGATCTGGCCGTATATTCCAGTAAAGATCGTCTACAGCGTTTCGCTAATTGGGGTTTTGCTGTTACTCCCGTTTGCGCTAAATATTCCTACTTTGATACACGTAGGATTGGTTCTTAACTTCTTTTATATGGTAGGGATCATTCTAATCAATAAATTGAGATTCAACAGGACGCTTATCTCAGATACCAAGTGAACAATTTGGGATATAATACAATGGCGTGTATTGCTCCAGGTTTTAAACACGGTGACAACACGCTTCAAGTTTGCTACGTTTATTCTCCGCGTTTATTCTCATTGACTTAGGTTTGGGTACATGCATTTGAATCGACATTGGTTTAGAACGATTGAAGAAGCCGAATAGAAAACGGATCAGGGGAGATATCACTACAACCATGAAAGACCGCATAGTTCTTTGAGCTATCAAACCCCAACACCTTCACTCAAAAAGCAGCTTAAAATAAAACTATCTCGTCCAGGTCTTGGTATACATCTGGGGGAAAATCACTATACCAGGAGCATTCTATTTTTTTTGCAAATACTAGTGCGTGGATATTTCTCAAATGATTTACGATGACAGGGGTAAGATTATTAACTCCAGCAACAGATAACAAAATCCATCGATATGGACTTTTCAATTATAAATTTGAAGAACGAGACGGGTGCTCTGCGAGTCGGGATCGATTTTGAAGTACTTCGCTATCGGGACTGGAATCCAACCACCAAACTACATTTTATTCAAAGAGAGCAGATTTATATTAGGCGATTGCTATTAAGAATTAATTCTATAATTTCGATTTACAGGTAGCGAACACGTCGATAGAATAGGTTTTTCAACCTAATCTTTACGATCAGTTCTGCCCTCTCATCACTCGCCTAAGTAATATCAGCCACCGGTATTATCAGTATTATCAAAAGGATCACTATGACGCTCCCCAACTTTTTGATTGTTGGTGCCGAAAAAGCTGGAACAACCACACTTGCTGCGACTCTTTCCAGGCATCCCGACATATTTATGTGTGACCCCAAAGAACCCCGGTTTTTTTCTCATAATTGGCATAAGGGGCTGGACTGGTACAAATCCTTATTCGTCACAGGGGAAGGGTTTCAAACTGTAGGCGAAGCATCGCCTGCGTATACTTGCGCGCCTGTCATATCAGATGTGCCCCAACGGATTTATGATGTGTTGGGAGACGTCAAATACATTTACATTGTCCGTCATCCCGTTGATCGCATAATCTCGCATTATCGTCATGCCATCCAATATCGGTGGATTCCCGCAAGCACACCTTTGGAGCATTCCTACGAGCTTGCACCAAGCTTAAAAAACTGTAGTCGGTATATTATTATCAGGTAGAGCGGTATTTCCCCTATACGAAGCGTAGCCAGTGGCATATTGTTGTATTGGAAGAGCTTATTCAATCTCCGCAGCCTGTAATGGATGCGCTATTTGAATTTCTGGGCCTACCCCGACATGTGATATCGGAGTTACCTCATGAGAATAAATCAAATAATAATCACACTATGCCTATTGGATATCGGTATTTCCATTACTTGAAGCCTCTTGTGCCCAATTTTCTTGCGCCAGTGGTAAAAGACAACTAAACTATTCAGGCAAAAAAGTAGACCGTCTGTCTGTTTCAGCTGATACCTATGAAAGGCTATCTTGCGAGCTCGGAGAAGACATTCGCAAGATGAGTCAGTTTGCAGGGAGAGACCTCGGGGCGTTGTGGGAAATCAGCTGATTCCTGTTGTAGAGATGGACTCCATTGTTTGGACAGTTTGGTTAATTTCTTAAGTGTATTCCTGCCTCAAGTAAAATTGGTTTATCCAGTTTCTTTGAACGGAAGCATGTCAGCATAGTACGCTGTCCGTTGGGCTGGATCGTTTCGCGGCACGACCCCTGGTACTGTCGTACAAACTCGGCCAATTAAACAGACGTAGATACTCGCTTTGAAACAGAGAGACCTCCAGACGAATTAACTCCAATACCAAGAGATACCCAAAACACAACCGCTACTCCTGGGATATGTAAGTTGAAATCTCCAGTACTGTGGACAACGATAGCCAGCACTCCGCTTAATGCTCCTATCGCCAACCGATTTGGATGCGAAGGAAACCAATATCTTAGCCACCTAATCGCTGCAACCAAAATAAAAACTGTACCAACAATCCCATAATCTAATATGAACTCCAGGATGTCACTGTGTGCAAATTCATAAAGCAACTTAAGATTAGGAGTTTGGATATGGCGGAAGAAATCAATAAACGTACCAGCCCCTATACCGGTAAGCCAGATAGTGGAAGGAAGTTCAAATAGCGATTGCCAAACCTGTGCACGATCGGAAAATCCATGATTAACAAAACGGTAAAGTAAGCTATCAACTCCAAACCATAATGCTCCCAGAATAACCATAGGTACAACACCGATTGCTGCAAACTTTCTCAACCCACTAACTCCAGTGCTATTTCTTCTCTTCATAAGAATGACCCAGCCAAGAATACCGACGATAGCTGAAATAGAGCCAAGCCTCGATTGACTACCTAAAATCGCAAACGTAAAAAGGCACGATATTACGAGCGCAATGAGGTATCGCCAACCGATGGCAATGTCAAAACCTTGTCTATGCCTCGGCAACATAACGACGGACAATACTAGCGGCCAGGTCAACTCAATAAAGCCCGAGAAGTGGTTGCGATTGACGAATGTGCCCGTTGTATTTGACAAATAGTATTCCTTAGGCCAGATACCAAAAATGGTTTCTTGCCCCAAACTGAAAACCGCGATGCCGTAGGTAGCTTGAAAAATCGCCAATGCCGCAATAAAAAAAGCTAACAATCGGATGTGAGAAGAAGCCATTCGGGAAACCAGCCAGACGACCATCCAATAGACAGTAAACATCGACCAATGCGTAACAGTAGCCTTAGGAAAGGAAGAGATTCGTCGACTCTCGCAATCCAGCCATTCATAACATCCGATTGAGGGGATACCTAATAGACTTCCGAGGCCCGGAATCAACTGAAAGATCACCACTGCGGTTACGGCACCCCAAACTAATAACCATGGCCAAATGCTTTGCAGGCTGCTGGTATGGTCATCGTAGATCGATTTCCAGTTCAGCATGAACAAAGGAACAATCAGTAACGTGGCAATGCCTCTCGCCCAGTCACTGTTACCACCCTTCATTAAGGATAAAAAGGAACAAACAAAACAGATTCCTATTAACGTCGTTCTAGCAATCACAATTCATCAACCATGTATAAACGGGATCTCCCCAGTGGCTCGTCGAATTCAAATCTATTAGAGATAACTTACAATCCTGGTGGCACCAGATTCGTCGGCCAACCCATATAATAAATCAATTTCCTGTGCATACCACTATAGGTTATTGTTTGATATAGGCTACTGCTTGACGAATTTCTTAAGCACATCTAACGCGTTTTCGATAGGAACGGCAAAAGAAACCCCTTGATATCCCCCATACTTACTGTAAATCTGAGAATTGATTCCAATCAACTCACCCTGAGTATTAAAGATCGGACCGCCCGAATTTCCTGGATTGACTGCAACATCAGTTTGAATAAATAACACCGAAGTACTATTTGGCAATTGACGATTCAAAGCACTAATGATTCCTTGGGAGGCTGATTTTTCAAATCCAAAAGGGGTGCCAATAGACATTACCCATTGACCAACTTTAAGTTGATTAGAGTTCCCCATTACCGGAACTTTTAGCCTTTTTGCCTTAATTTTGATAATCGCTATATCACTCTGCCCGTCTTTACCAATCAACTTCGCCTTACGTTTAATGTTTTCGTCCATCAATACCCAGATTTTTTTTGCATTTCCGACTAAATGAGAAGCAGTAAACAGATAACCATCCGTGGTAGCCACCACCCCAGCCCCAATGGCAATGTCACGACCCTGTTTGCCATTGAAATGTTTTTCGAAGAACTGTTTAAGTTTGCTGTCTTCCGCCAACTTGGGATGGCGTGAGACGCTACCATCGTCCTTTGAATCCATGCCTTCTTTCTGGTTTTCCTTTTCTACTTTTATTGTCACTACCGAACCAACATTAGCCTCAAACACCGTAACAAAATCTGGAAGAACGGCATGACATACAGATGAAAAAACAGATAAAAAAAACAACGTAGATATGGAAAACACAAAGAGTTTCACCCAATCCAGGGAACTCAAAAGAAAGTGATTTATCATCGCATACACAAGTGAAGTGAATTCCCAGTATATTTCATAATTTGATACATATTTCTATTTTTCCGCTTCTGGATTTTGTGTTCCCATGCATAATTCAAATGAGTTGCCAAGGTTCCTCATAAGGGTAAACCACAACTCCTTACCAGGATCGATTCCGATACCAACAGGATCAAGTTCAAAAGCTGAAATCGTATTACCTTCAGCGAGTATATCAATTGCTGAAGACTTGAATTGGGGCTCGCGAAAGATACATACCAATTGGCGCTCGCTGTTTATCTGCTCGACCAATTCTCTAAGCCCCATCAAGGATCTCGCACTCGGCGATCTCTCGGGGCTCATCGAAACCACCCCAGCTGAATAAAGGCCAAACTCCGCTTCGAAATATTGATAGGCATCATGAAAAACCAGATAGGAGTGGTCATCAAAAGTAGCAAGCTGATCTTTTAACTCAAGTTGTAAGTTGTCAATTCGAACATAAGCCGAGGCCATGTTCTTTGCGTAAACACCAGCATTCTCCCTATCCAGGCCCCGCAACCGCTCCGCAACAATCCGTATTATGGTTTTTGCATTGTCCGTGGAGAGCCATACATGGCCATCCATGCGACCGGAATCCTGATCAGCCTGGAATTGATGCCCGGATTCTTCATCCCCGAATTCTTTGTCGGAGTGTCCGTCTGAATCGTCCTCGGAATGATGGTTATGATCCATGTCCCACAAATCACCCGTTCTCACAGGTAAGCGAATCAATTGAGGTTCATTAATCAACGTAATCACAACAGCCTCCTGCTTTGCTCCTCTAATTGCCCGTGTGAGGGAGGCCTCATGGGTAGGTCCAACCCAGACGATCAAGTCGGATTTAGTGACTTTTCTTACCGTTGAGGGCAATAAAGACTGATGATGAGGTGATTGCCCTGACGGCATCATTAGGTCCGGCTCCCCAACCCCATCCATCACCATGCTGACCAGCGAATGCAGAGGTAGTGTAGAGACCGCGACTTTGGGAGTAGCCATTAGCGTTCCCTGCTGACAACCAAAAAGAAGAATCGCAACAGCAAAAACACATTGCTTGAAAAATCGGTATTTACTGAATCGGGGGTTATTCACTTGAAAACAAATTGATTTAATCACAACCAGAAAGTCCGTCAGATCCACTATTTGGAATAATTCGTTGGTATGGTTTTATTAGGTATGATCATTTTTACAGTTAGCAGAAACCAAAATCGCAATACATTGCTAACTGAAAACGCTATCGTGCACAACATCACGGAATCGCCCTGAAAAGCAACGATTAAATCCATAAATTTCTCCAAAATTAGGGGAGACCCTGTCTACATTGGGCAGTCGTAACCAGGGAAATCCTAACTGGATAATCATATTCCAGTTAGTAAAAGAAGATTTGTTCCACCCAACAACTTGTTATATTATAACATTACATTTCCTCTCATGAGAAACGTCGTTGCCCCACCGTCCCGCAGAGCTCCAGAGTTTAAGACACAATCACAGAGCCTGTGTCAAAAATGCGTTAGAACGCGCAAAGGAAGTGTGCAAGAAGAATTCGGTCCGCTTTACCGAGCAGCGACAAAAGGTACTGGAAATTATTTGGCACAGCCACAAACCCATTCTCGCCTATGACATATTGAAGATTTTACGTCAGGAGAAAAGCAATGCCGAACCACCGACCGTATATCGCGCCCTCGATTTCCTGCTTAACAACCATCTCATTCACAAAATTGAATCACTTAATGCCTATATCGGTTGTGACTATTCCGGGGAACACCACATTAGCCAATTCCTGATTTGCATAAACTGCAAGCAAATTACGGAAATGGAAGACGATGAAGTTGCCCGGCTAATTACGAAAAAATCGTCCGACCATGGATTGGAAGCAAAACATCAAACCGTTGAAGTAATGGGCCTCTGCCAAAACTGCAATGCCCAAAATTGCAAAGGCCAGATTCACAGGAAATAACAAGTCATGAATGTCGATAATTCCATGGAAACATCGGGCTCTAAATCCAATATCGATCCTCCCCTTCTTAGTCTGCATGGGATAAGTGTTAAAAAAGAATCTGATTTCTTAATCGAAAATATTGCTCTGGCCGTTCAACAGGGAGAAATACTTACGATTGTGGGTCCTAACGGAGCTGGTAAAAGCACGCTGGTAAAAGTCGCCTTGGGGCTTATTAAACCGGAGACTGGCCATGTACAATCAATTCAAAATCTGCGGATTGGATATGTTCCACAAAACGTGGATATCGACGAAACCTTTCCAATCACAGTGGAGCGTTTTCTACGGCTAGGTCACAAATATTCTCTCCAGCAATTGCTTATCACCCTCAAAAAGGTAAATGCGGATGCATTGCTAGACTCTCCTCTTCAGGCCATTTCAGGTGGCGAATTAAGAAGGGTTTTACTTGCCCGGGCATTACTCAAGAAACCCCAGTTGTTAATACTCGACGAACCCACTGCGGGAGTCGATGTTGCCGGTCAGGCGGAGATCTTCACTCTAATTAAAAGCATCCGTGACCAACAAAATTGCGGTGTATTATTGATATCTCACGACCTACACATCGTGATGGCAGGTACCGACAGGGTTGTCTGTCTCAATCGCCATTTGTGTTGCAGCGGAACACCTGAGCATGTTCAGCAGCATCCGGAATTCATTGCCTTGTTCGGCCAATCCCATGCCAACAAATTCGCAATCTACGCCCATCATCACGACCACACCCATGATTTGCATGGTCGGATTCTTCACGACCACGAACTCCATGCTCATTCCCCTCATGCTCATCCCTCCCACGAGCATCACTCTCACACCGATCAACCCCATCAAAGCCAAACCAATAAAAGTCATCCCAATGGAAATCATCCCAGTAGAAATCATCATGGATGATTTTCTACTCAGAGCACTCATTGGAGGCATTGGTGTTGCAATTGTCAGCGGCCCGCTGGGCTGTTTGGTAGTTTGGCAACGAATGTCCTATTTTGGAGCTGCCTTGTCTCATGCCGCTCTGCTAGGGGTTGCTCTGGGGCTTTTTTTTGAAATCAACCTAACCCTTTCCATTCTGGTGGTATCCATTGTTATCTCCGGGTTACTGCTACTGATGGAGCGCTACAACCAGCTTGCTTCAGACACGACATTAGGAATTTTGGCCCATGGTACGTTGGCGACAGGGGTAATTATACTCGGGTTGATGCCCACTTTGCAGATTGATCTAATGAGTTATCTTTTCGGGGACATATTAACCATCGGGTGGGCGGATCTGTTTTGGATCTATGTTGGCGGCATTCTTATCGCATCGATACTTCGTCTTATATGGCGCCCTCTTCTTTCTTTGATTGTTCAAAGAGAGCTGGCATTGGTTGACGGCGTCCACGAAATCAGGATACGAATGGCATTTTTATTTCTGCTCAGTATCTCTATTGCGGTATCCATGCAGGTAGTGGGCATTTTGCTGATCGTTTCACTGCTTATTATCCCCGCAGCAACAGCCAGAAGATTCTCCGCTTCTCCAGAGCAAATGGTCCTTCTCGCGATCCTCGTGGGGACCATATCCGTTGCATCAGGCCTTTGGATGTCTATTACTCTGGACACGCCAGCAGGCCCCTCCATGGTATTTGCGTCAGCTATCATATTTGGGCTTTCTTTCTTTAAGGGAAAAAGAACCTAGCGCGAATACTTAACCGAAAAAGGAACCCCAAGGCGTGCGGAGGCTACGATTTCAGCTTCAGAAAAGCCCGGCACGTACCTGTTCTGTCTAACCCTGACGCGATGTTGGGACTTTTTCGATCATTTTTCTGGCCAATTTTTTCTGGCCACTTTTCTAGCGATGAAATAAAAGAGAAGCCCAGACAAAGCAAGGAATACAGCAACATAGAGCACCAAATCATATCCGCCCGTTGACCAGAGTACCGCCCCAATATAGGGAGCAATGGCAGCACCAACCAGATAGATCATGGATGCAAAACCAGACTTTGCACCGAAATTGCCCTGTCCCAGAATAATGCGCACTGTAAGGGGCCTAATAATGCTAACGGTTCCATACCCCACACCAAACAGGAAAACGAAACCAAATAGCGATATCGGCAGAGACGGAGCAATAAACAACAGCACGATAGCACCGGCCATAGTAATAAAACAGCTCAACGCAAGACCATGAACAGAAATAATGCGCTCCGATTTCATGATGATCAATCGGCCGAGGACCTGCATGGGCCCTATGAGCGATGCCACGACAATGGCCATACCAGGATCGATATTCCGATCGGACAAAATCGGAAGCAAATGATGCAGCGTCATTCCATGGAGCATACCTGCCAAAGAAAAGCCAATAGCTAGCAGCCAAAACGCTGGGTGGCGCAAAAAGTGACGAGGTACAACGGCATCGACAACTCGAACAACTTCCCTTAGACCTTCACCCTCAATAAGACTCGCTCCCCGCCATGCCAGCGGGGCGCCGATAAAAACCACAACCCCACCAAATACCTGAACCGCAATCCTCCATCCAAAAACGTCGGTGAGAAAATGAACCGCAGGAAAACTGATGGAACTGGCAAAACCCGCTATCAGTGTTACGGAAACAATAGCGTTTTTCGCATTTCCCCCCCTTGACCGGGTGATCAGGGAAAAACAGGGGTCATACAAACATCCCCCAAGCATCACACCAATGAACCCCCATGCAAGATAAAACTGCCAAAGCTCCTGAACCGAGGCAACCCCGAGAAGCCCGATACCACCCAGAGTAGCACTTGCATACATCGTAAAGGGACCCTTCCCAGCGTCGATAAGCTTGCCAGCGGCAGGAGAAACAATCGCTGACATTAGCACCGCTCCAGTTATCGCAATGGTGAGGTCAGATTTACCCCACCCGAAATCTTCTTCCCATGTTAGTAACAGGGCGGGGAACAGGTAATACAATCCAGCCCAAACCGTGGTCTGAGACAGCGCAATGAGCAAAATAGCTTTGTCTTTTATCACCAACTAGCCTCAGCATAATGACTATTGCAATTGATTGACTGAAATAACATGTCACCGTTTTCACCCGTCATAGGAAAACGACTCGATAAATCCATTGTTAAGCATAGCGACAATGCTTTCCTTCTGCCAGACGAGATAGTAAACTCATAGTCTGAAAGGTCTAATGTGCTTCGGGGGTTCATACTGGTTCATATGCTTCTTTTTTATCGCAGAATCGCGTTCGAAAAATTTGCATTGAAAGTAGAATTCTCCTCTAAGCCCACAGATCCAGGTAGTGAATAAAAAACAAAAATAAAAACCTAACGTCAGACCAGAGACAATCGAAGGCTTTGTATTGAAGACTTTAGTATTTAAGACTTTAATTTTATCGTGTCAGACAAAAAGGCGACTCAAACATTTCGGGGAAACTAGAAATTGTCTACTGTCCGCACAACAGGTGACATCAATAAAGACTGTCCAACAGCGGATGGCCCTGCGCAAATTTATGGGTCTAAGAAAGATAGACACCTCGAACTTTAACTCCGGAATTTTTAATTTAATTCACAAAACCAATCGAATATAGTCATGGAAAAATTCGCAGAAGCCTGGGGCGACTGGGTTACAAAAAACCGCTTCGCCACCCTGATGATTTCTTTGATCATTGCCGTCTCAGCCGCCTTCGGTGGACAATTTCTTTCTTTTACCAACGACTATCGTGTATTTTTCTCTGGGGAAAATACTCATCTAATGGCATTTGAGGATTTACAGAATACGTTTAGTAAAAATGATAATGTTTTATTCGTCATCGCACCAGATGATAGGAAGGTATTCACTCCTGAAACACTAGCTGCCATCGCCGACATCACTGAAAGAGCGTGGGAAACCCCTTACTCCATCCGAGTAGACTCCCTTTCGAACTACCAACACACCGAAGCCGAAGGAGATGACCTGATCGTCGCTGATTTGTATGAAGAACCTGAGTCCATGACCCAGGAGGATCTGGACAGGGTGAAGGAAATTGCGGTAAATGAGCCATTTCTGGTCCATCGCTTAATCGCAAAAGACGCGGGGGTAGGTGCCATCAACATTACCGTTGAACTACCCGGGATTAACGAAGCCACCGAAGGCCCGGAAGTCGTCGCACATGTAAGAGAACTAAGAGAGTACGTTAGACAGACTTATCCAAACCTCAAGGTCTATATGACTGGAATCGTGATGATAAATCATGCTTTTCAGGAGGCATCCCTGTACGACATGACAAACCTGGTGCCTGCTGCGTTCGTCCTGATTCTCGTACTGGTTTTACTGCAATTGAGAGGATTAACCGGAACGTTTGCGACCTTTGTAACAATTATTCTGTCGATTTTATCAGCCATGGGCATGGCTGGCTGGTTGGGCATACGACTTACTCCACCTTCCATGTCAGCACCAACCATTATCCTAACGCTGGCCGTGGCGAACTGCGTGCATATCCTCGCCAGCTGGTTACAGGTTTACTTTCATAAGGGGATCGACAAGCGCAGTGCGATGTCTGAGAGCATAAAGATCAATTTCGTACCCGTATTTTTGACCACAGCGACCACGGCAATCGGCTTTTTATCCCTTAACTTCAGTGATTCACCTCCCTTCGGTGATCTCGGAAATATTTCTGCCATGGGCGTTACGTTCGCGTGGTTATATTCAAAAACCCTTCTACCTGCATTGGTTACAATGCTGCCAGTAACTGGAAAAAAACGCGAACCATCCGGTACCAAACTGATGAACAACACGGCAGACTGGGTGATTAAGAACAGACGTATTTTAATGCCGGTGATGAGTATTATTATTATCGGGCTGATTGCGTTCATACCCAAGAACCAGCTAAACGATGTATTTGTTAATTATTTTGATGACCGAATTGAGTTTAGAACTGACACGGATTTCGTGTTAGAGAATCTAACTGGCATGTACTTCATCGATTACGCCCCGAATGCGGAAGAATCCGGTGGAGTTTCCAATCCTGAATTTCTTAATCAGGTCGCACTTTTTGCAGATTGGCTTAGAGAGCAACCTGAAGTTATACACGTAAATACGCTCACAGATGTCTTTAAAAGACTGAATCGAAGCATGCACGGCGATGATCAGTCCTGGTATAAGCTACCGGATCAACGGGAAATGGCCGCCCAATATCTTCTGCTTTACGAAATGTCACTTCCTTATGGCCTTGACCTGAATAATCAGATTGACGTCGACAAACAACGAACCCGTTTGAGTGCCACTCTGGAAACACTATCCACTTCACAGACACTCGCTTTAGAAGAACGTATATCAGACTGGATGAAAGCTAATACTGCGGAGATTCATACTACTGGTGCAAGCCCGACGATTATGTTTTCCCACATTGGTATGCGCAACATTGTCAGTATGTTAGGGGGTACGGCTTTTGCATTGGTTGCTATTTCCATGCTACTAATTCTCGCCCTGGCGTCCTTGAGATATGGTCTACTGACGCTGATTCCCAACGTCGCTCCTGCTGCCATGGCCTTTGGATTCTGGGGGTTGGTAGATGGAGAAATTGGCCTGGGACTATCGGTAGTAGCCGCGATGACACTCGGCATTGTGGTAGACGATACCATTCATTTTATGACCAAATATCTAAGAGCGAGACGAGAACAGGGGATGGAAGCAATAGAAGCAGTTCGCTACGCATTCTCCACCGTGGGAGTAGCATTGTGGACCACCTCCGTCGCCCTTGCATCAGGATTTCTGATTTTAGCAACCTCGCCATTCGCATTGAACGCCGAAATGGGATTACTCGTGGCCATCGTTATCATGTTCGCTCTGGTGGTCGACTTTCTTTTACTACCTGCGCTACTGATTCGTTTTGATAGCTTTCTAATCAAAGGCTCTAAGGTAATTTCCCCTAAAGAGAAATAACCTCAATTGGAAATAGACAGACAATCTAACGATGCTAAAAAACCAACCATTCTTTTATTTAGGGAGCTAAATATGAAATCGATTATTACTTATGCAACGGCGCTGGTTGTTGGCGTATTACCGTTTCACGCTGCACTATCCCAATCAGCAGAAGAAAAGGGACTGGAAATTGCTACTGCCACAAATCAAAGAGACAGCGGCTGGAGTCATGTGACTGCTGATATGGAAATGATTCTTAAGAACCGCGCAGGTAAGGAAAGCCGACGCAAGATTAGCTTTCGCCAATTAGAGGTTCATGGTGACGGTGATAAATCTCTTTCTTTATTTCTCGAACCAAAAGACGTCACCGGAACAGCCATGCTTACCTTTTCTCATGGACTTGAGCCAGACGATCAGTGGCTATATCTGCCGGCAATCAAAAGGGTCAAACGCATTTCATCCAAGAATAAATCTGGCCCTTTTATGGGCAGCGAATTTGCATTTGAAGATCTCGGTTCCCAGGAAGTAGAGAAATTTGCCTATCGATTCATCAAAGAAGAAGCCTGCGGAGAGGGTTTTCAGTGTAATGTTATCGAACGCTTGCCACAGTATAAAAGTTCGGGTTATAAACGCCAGATTGCGTGGATCGACAAAGAACACTACCGAACCATTAAGATTGAATACTATGACCGTAAGGATTCACTACTGAAAACCCTCGACTTTATTGGGTATAATGAATATGTTGGAAATTTCTGGCGAGCAGATCGGTTTGAAATGGTAAATCACCAAACCGGGAAAAGCACTTCACTACTTTGGACCAATTATGATTTCGAAAGTGTTCTTGATGACAGTGATTTTAACCAGAAAGCACTAAAACGTTTGCTATAGAAACTCTGAGCATGAAACTACCAAAGAATCTCCTCCGCAGTTTGACCATCTGGTGTGTACTCTTTTGGTCAGCGAATAGTTATGCCCTCCAGATCAACTACACCATGGATTTGGAGTGGCGAGGTTTTACCGACACTTCTTCGGTTCAGGAACGTTTCAACAGAGATGTTTCTGTTGGGTTTGAAACCGAATTTCGAACCAGTTTCAACGATGGCAACACTACTTTAACTTTCACTCCGTTCGGACGATGGGATAGCAGAGACCCGGAAAGACGCCATTACGATATTCGGGAGCTTAATCTTATCCATGCCGCGGGAGACTGGGAGTTTCAGGGTGGCATCAGCAAGGTATTCTGGGGTGTAGCAGAATCCAATCATCTTGTTGACGTTATTAATCAAACCGATTATCTCGAAAATATCGACGGCGAGGACAAGTTGGGTCAGAAAATGATTCAGGTTAGCCGATCATTTGAACAAAGCACATTATCGGCGTTCATACTACCTGGTTTCAGAGAGCGGGAATATCGCTCCAGCGATGATCCCCTCGCCCTGCCCTTTAAGGTTAGCGAAGAAGCTCAATATGAATCTGACGATGGGAACAGCCATATAGACTATGCCATACGCTACAGTGGTTACTATGCATCCATTGACTACGGTGTCTCCTTTTTCAGCGGCACATCTCGGGAACCTGACTTCATACCAGGGGATACGCCAGGCGAATTCGTAGCCTATTATCCTCAAATGGATCAATTTAGCATCGATATCCAGGTGACCGATGATGCCTGGCTTTGGAAACTGGAAGCCATTCGACGAAAATATTCACAACGATCTTTCAACGCAGTAGTCGCCGGACTTGAATACAGTATCTACGGCATGGCTGATGGTCTGTTCGATCTCGGCTTAATCGCAGAATACCACTATGATGATCGCGGTGACCCTGCCGCAGTCACGTTCCAAAATGATTTATTCCTGGGAATGCGTTTTGGATTTAATGACGCAGAAAGTTCTGAAATCCTGGCTGGCGCATTTTATGATTTCGACGATCAGTCCTCTGCTATTCGAATTGAAGCAAACCGTCGACTGACCAACAATGCCAAGATCAGTATTGAGGCACAGCTATTCACTAACGTGGATATTGGGAACATCACCTATGGTTTGCGGCACAGTGACTACATCCTTCTGTCGCTGCAGTATTTCTTTTAGCTGCCGCAGAACGCCTTAACCCTATCAACGGGCTCGCGCCCACCTTTGACAGAAAAACGAGAGATGAGTTCCACTGCTCACGTTAAGAGTTCCTTGAGAAACAGTTTCAACCGGAAGCCGGATAATACTCCGGATAATAACGATCGTATCGAAATTGGCCCAAGCAAAATCGCATTTGATGAATGGGAGGCGTTAGGGCTAACTGCACCTGATATGCCAGCGCTACGTCGATATCGGCTCGAACGGGTCCGGGAACAGCTTCGTAAGAACGACTATGCCGGAGTTCTACTGTTTGATCCATTGAATCACCGCTATGCTACGGACAGCACCAACATGCAGCTGTGGATAACGCACAATCAGGCTCGGGCGTGTTTTATAGCAACGGACGGGCCGGTAATCATGTTTGACTTCCATAATTGTCAGCACATGAACGAGCACCTCGAATTAGTTGATGAGGTTCGTGACATGACCAGCTTTTTCTACTTTATCGCTGGAAACCGGTGCGAGGAATTTGCTCTCAAATTCGCCCATGAAATTGACGAGCTGCTTCAAAAACACGGTGGCGGCAATCGAAGACTCGCAATTGACAAAATGGAAATCTGGGGAGTTCGCGCATTTGACCAGTTGAAAATAGAGATAATGGATGGCATGGCTCTCATGGAAACTGCCCGGGAAATTAAAAATGCGAATGAAATCAATGCCATGAGGTGTGCGGTGGCTTCCTGCGAGGGCACTATCCAGGAGATGCATGATGCATTCAAACCGGGTATGAGCGAAAATGAATTATGGCCTATCTCCACCATGGGAATATCAAACGGGGAGGGGACTGGATAGAAACCCGAATCCTTTCCTCCGGCCCCAGAACGAATCCCTGGATGTCTGAATGTGGACCAAGAATTATGAATGAAGGCGATTTGATGGCCTTTGATACAGATCTAATCGGGGTCTATGGGTACTGTGTTGATATATCCCGAACCTGGCTAGTAGGCGATACCCCAGCGACCGCCTCCCAAAGGCAGCTTTTTCAGGTTGCCCATGAACACATAACGGTCAATATGGAACTACTCAAACCGGGCCTTACCTTTAAGGAACTCACTTTCGGTGGGCACCAATTGGACTCGAAATACCGCCAGCTACAGTACGGAGTGAAATGCCATGGTGTAGGCTTATGCGACGAATACCCAGCGATCATGTACCCTGAACACTGGGAGTCCGCTTACGATGGTGTATTAGAGCCCGGAATGGCATTGTGCGTCGAAGCCTATATTGGAGAAGTCGGCGGCAAAGAAGGTGTAAAACTTGAGAACCAGGTTGTTATCACTGAAACCGGTTATGAGCTACTGACCCACTATCCCTTCGACGAGCGTTTATTGGGTTAATCGGGCCGGGCTCTTCCGACAGACAACTCCCCAGAGCCACGATAGTTTTCTTCCAAGTTTTCTCCCATGGTTCATCACTGCACCATCCCCGTACCGCTATTTTTTTCATTATTTGAATACGGAGATTTGAAGAAATCGTGCCCATTGTTACTGATTGAGCGCTGAGAATTCATTATCATGGGTTTCCGTGCTCATAGTAGTAATTGGCCATCGAACGATATATTCGCTACTCCATGGCCAACAATACCACCAATAGATTTGGGATAGTCGATTATGTCCGTCAGCTATATTGACCCTGTTGCCGAATGTCTTGTACAGGCAAAAAAATATAATTTGTCGTTCCTGAAGAACCCGAAAAGGCTACATATACAGTATAAACTGGATATAGTCCTGGTTTGAATCGACCGGAATTGTTAAACTGGCGTTCAGTTTCTGGTCGAACACGAGGTATATATGCTACCTGACAGCCCGGTGAATGACGATCAACTCAGTTTCTTCAACATCGTTGATCAGCTGGATACGTCCCATCCCCTGATTGCCCTTGGCAATACCCTTGACTGGTCATCGCTTGAAGCCTCCCTGAGCCAGTACTACAGCGCGAAGGGGCGGGCCGCGAAACCGATCCGGTTGATGAGCGGATTGCTGATGATCAAACAGCTGTACAGCTTAAGTGATGAATCGGTGGTGGATCAATGGAAGATGAACCCGTACTTTCAGGTGTTCTGTGGTGAGGTGAGTTTCCAGACGCAGGTACCGTGCCATGCGACGGAACTGGTGAAGTTCCGCAACCGGATTGGGTCGGAGGGAGTCAGGGAGATCTTTTCGCTGTCGGTAAAACTGCATGGGAAGCTGGCAGAGGAGCGGACAGTACTGGTAGATACCACGGTACAGGAGAAGGCGATCACGTACCCGACAGACAGCAAGTTGGCGATAAGGATCATCAATCGCCTGAACAAGCTGTCGAAGTTACACGGGATACAACAACGACGAACGTACGTAAAGGAAGTGCGGTCACTTCGTTTGGCATGTCGTCATTTCCGTCACGTGAAACGACGTCGTAAGGCGAACAAGGCGTTGAAACGATTACGAACCATTGCGGGTGTGTTGCTCAGGGGAATGCCAACGGAAGTTACCGATCGATGTTCTGACGGCGCAGGAAGCGAACTTTGCGTTATACGAACGTGTTTTGTCTCAACAGCCCAAAGACAGGAACAAGGTTTACTCCCTGCATGATCCTGCTGTGTACTGCGTGGGCAAGGGGAAGGATCACAAGGCGTATGAGTATGGTCGCAAGGCGTCAGTGGTGGCGACGAAGGAGTCACAGGTGATTGTGGGGGTGGTGAGTCATGACGAACATGATCATGATTCGAAGACCCTGAAAGCAGCACTGACAGAAGCCCATACCCACCGTGAGACATCGATCAGGCTGGCGGTGGTTGACCGGGGATATCGGGGAGCGAAGAATAAAGTGGATTGTGAGGTGCTGTTACCGGGTCCTCCGCTGAAACGGGACAATGCTTATCAACGCCAGAAGAAACGGATACTGTGTCGCAAACGAAGTGCGATAGAACCGATCATCGGTCATTTGAAGCATGATCATCGTTTATTGAGGAGCTGGCTGAAGGGAGCCGAAGGAGACCGTATCAATCTGCTGATGGCGGGTTGCGCGTGGAATTTGAGAAAGTGGATGATCGCTTTCTTTTTGTTTGAAAAACCCAACGGCGGAGAGCAAACATTACTCGCCATTGCCTGTTGTCAGCCCCTTGGGACGCCGCTAATCGTCGTCTGGGTGTTGTCCTGATCCGAAGGTCGAAAATGACGCATGATCGCTAACGACATCGCGCCTTTTTTCAGGACGGACTAATTTGTCAATTTCTGCCACCGCTCCGATCACTATAGGGCTTGTGATCAATAAAATTCCCGACTGCGACATCTTCATGAACCTAGTTCAAAATGTATTGACTGACTGCAATCCCATTCTCACTGCCCGGAAATACTATACAGAAACAGTCACTTATGCTGATGACAAACTAATTCAACGGATTTTCACTGAGTGCGATGCAGCCATCTGTGCCATCGGTCATTGTGGTTCATGCACAGCAGGAACAGTAAAAGATGCCATTGCACTGATTGAAAAAGGTATTCCCGCTGTCAGCCTGATCACCGACTTATTTTGGTCGCAGTCCGAAATGCTCACACACTCACTTGGCTGGCCCTCAGCGCCAAGGGTTAGATTGCCCTATCCTATTTGGGGAACTGAGCCAGAAACAATGAAAAATGCCGCACGCACAGCAGTCATGGAAGCAATGGTACTATTAACTCAGGATAGGTCGAGTGAGAACTAAAACCAACCCAGCCTTTTTCGAACTAAAGTGACTATATTACAGTCAAATACCGAAGAAATTGCTATCGAAGAATTGCATCAACGGGGATGCACCGATGGACTTCCCATTGTATTACCGACTCTAGAGAAAGTTAAAACCATGGCTCAACGGGTCGATATAGACCTGGATATGGTTATCGGTATTATGGGTCCCAGGGAAGGGGCCGCCAGTATTGAAAAAGTAGCTGCGGCGGCGGTCATGGCAGGCTGCTTGCCAGACCATTTTCCAGTTTTAGTTGCAGCGGTAAAAGCGGTTTGCGATAAAGCGTTCGACCTCACAGAAGTGAATCAAACCACCCATTCCCTGGCTCCTGTCATTCTGGTAAATGGTCCAGCAAGCCTGGAATGTGGCAACATCAATCACAGCTTCGGAATTCTTGGGCCTGGCAATCGAGCTAGTGCCTGCATCGGAAGAGCCTTGTCGCTGGCCTTAATCAATATCGGTGGTCGCCATCCGGGAACCACTGACATGGCCATTTATAGTAGCCCGACAAAATTTACCGCTTGTTTTGCTGAAGACGAATCAGGTTCGCCATTCGACCCCTATCACGTATCCAAAGGCTATGCCCATGAGGATAGCACTGTCACTGTCATTGGTGCGGAATCTCCCCATTCCATCATCCTTGAGCCAACTTCGCATGGAAAGGGTGATGCAGAAAGACTAATATTATGTATTGCTGGTGCTATCGCCAATCCAGGGTCCAATCATATCTATCGAGGTGGCGGAGGGGGAGTTCTGGTGGTATTGAACCCTGAGCACGCTGAGATACTCTCTTCGGCAGGCTTTGATCGCCGACGAATTCAACACGCGATTTGCGAGAAGTCTGTAATGGAGCAAGACCTCGCATTTAAATACTATGCAGGTTTGAATCACGTCCAGGAAAAAGATTCAGCGGATAACGCCAGTCAACTTCACGCCTTGAACAATCCTAATCAAGTGATGCTGGTTGTGGCGGGAGGAAGAGGGTCTTATTCCATGATCATGCCAACCTGGGCCTATGCCCCCCCATGGAAATCTTCCAGTCACCCGTAAAATCGATCTGTTTCCATCCTGCCCAGCTTACTAGATTACCTCGGTTTTAAGGCGTTGTGAAATGTTGGGTTCACTCAGTAACCCAACTCAGTATTTACCTGGTTTTGCAATACTTCGTTTTTGATCATGCGTTGCATGTTCTCGAACACAACTTTTAGCGTCATTGGAACATAGGCATTGTCATCGTCCGCAGAAATATGTGGCGTCACAATCAGGTTTTTCACCTTCCAGAACCGGGAGTTCTCAGGCAATGGCTCCGGATCAAAGACATCCAGAATTGCCCCACTGACCGAACCGTCATTCAATTTATCTACCAGAGCATCGTAATCCACCACTGCCGCTCGTCCAATGTTGACCAAACCAGCACCCTTCTTGAGTAATTCGAGACGCCGGCGATCCAGGAGATCGCGGGTGTCCTCAGTAAGTGGAGTAACCACAAAAACGAAGTCTGCCCTGGGTAGAACTGCGTCGAGCTCACTCACTGCAAACATTTCATCAACTTCGGGGATAATATTCCCGTGTCGGGTAACCCCGATAACATGAAGACCCATTTTTTGTGCATGAGCTGCAACAGACTTACCAATACTGCCAACCCCAATAACCACTACCACTTTACCAGCAATCGGAGTGGAATATATGGAATCGTAGGTAGCCGTGGTCTGGTTACTAACAATCGCTGGCATATGATTATGCAACATTAATATGGACATCATACCGAACTCCCCTCCCTTCGCAGCATGCACTCCTTTGTTATTGGTCAGGGTTACCCCTTCCGGTAGCCATGTCATTGGAGTCAAATGTTCAACGCCCGCACCAATGATATGTATCCACTTCAATTTTGGCGCTACTGTCGCCAAATTTTCTATCGGTAAATTCCAGCAAATCAATACTTCAGCTTCAGCCATGGAAGACACAAAATTGTCCGTATCCCAATCGAAAAACACATCCATTTGTGATGCCGCTTCGGGGTAATCCTTTGCCACCAATTCAAAACGTTCCGGCGTAATAGTAAATACCTCCTCGCCTTCTGCCGTATTGGGAAAGGTATCCGGAGCGAAGTGGTTGTTTTTTATATGTACTTTATACATTTGATACGATGGACTTTAGTTGTTCGATGATCGTTTGATCCCGATGGGCTCCTTCCAGGTGATCAGCAGCAAAAATGATCGACATCACCTTATCATTACACCCCCTGAGTAGTTCACTGTCGTTCTCATCATCCCGTGTCGGCATAGGCAAAACCGTGTCACTTCCATGAGTAGGAATAGCCCTACCTGGCCCATTCACAAGGTCAGCAGGCTGGGGTAATACTTTTCCATTTTGAAGATGGCGGCATAACTTTCTGATTTGACGACGATACATGGCAACTCCCCGGTCTCCCGAAACCAAATATTCTTTTTCGTGATCTGAAATAGCCCCCATGCCTTCCACTGCTTCTACATCTCCCGGGCTTTCCTGTTTTTGTTCATAACTTCGATCTATTAATTCTCCCTGTTCAATAAGTTGCATTCCCTCTGGTGTATTCCATTCATGGGGATCACCTCTTTCACCGAAATTACCCCACGCATAAGCAATACAATGCTCATCATCCACTGGCACCACCCAACGGGTGAAAGCGCTACGCCCAAAAAACCGCTGCCTGGTACCATCAGCGGCAAAGGCCGCGCCTGCCTGAGTGAAATTGGGCAAAATCAATTCATTCACACGCACCCAGATGTTGTCCCCTACCCGACGAGTCGCAGTACCGAGAAAACGAATTTTATCCCTTTCGTAAAACTCGATTTCCCCTAGTTCACCAAAGCCATCAGAAAATTGAGACTGGTGCAAAAAAGCCGTGTGAACAGGATCGACGATAGCATCAAGAACCTGAATCCAATTGCAACTAAACGGCGCCGCATAAGGTGTCATGGTCATGTCGGGAATATCGAACGCATCATAGATGGGGAATTCTGGCATCTCACTTTGAGGTCCCAGATAGGCGAACAGGAGCCCTTTAAATTCCTTTACCGGATAAGCACCCAAACGCAATGGCCGATTTCGAGCCTTCAGGTTCTCCAGGGATCTCAAGTACCGTTCCATCCACATCGAATACCCAACCATGATAGCAACAACGAATTCCCTTTACCTCACAACGCCCATACTCAAGGGAAGCACGCCGGTGTGGACATTTTTTATGCACAAGCCCATACTGACCCGACTGATCCTTAAACATGACCAGTTCCTCTCCAAGGATTTTAATCAGTTTTGGTTTATCGCCCAGCTCACTGGTCATCAGAACGGGGTGCCAGTAACGTCTCAAATACTCTCCGCATGGCGTACCCGGGCCAGTTTGAGTCAACCCGGCATCCGGAATGCCTTCCCAGTTTTGATGATAACCACAATAGGGATTGAAGTTACCCCTGTCAGGTTTTTCGATATTAGTCATTGTCAATAATAATCGCTGTCAATCAGATTACAGATGTCCCGGCCATGACGATAAACACACTAGGCTATAAGTTCGTTAATGGCATTATCCAGAAAACGCGTGAATTCGATATCGTTCCCAGGGGAAGCCACACAATGCCCCCATAGAGATTGATAGACCCTTAACTCACCCCGCTTAATCCACTGAATTTCCAATTGATTGTCTTCTGGAGGAAAGTACAAATCGTTGTCACAGGCGATCACAATGGTATTCGCTTGAATCTCTGTCAGAGCACTCTGGAAATCACCCCCATATTTTTCGTTATCGCTGATATCTCCTGCTTGCCAGGTCGCCAGTTTCGTAAGAAGGTTATTCGCATCCCAGTTCAAGTGGTCTGCTTCCCAGTCCTGGAGTAGATCTTCAGCACGATCAAAGCCAAGCTTTTGATGAAGTTTTTCCCGATAAAACCCCTGGGAAAACGCCCAACCTGCATAGACCCGACCAAATGCCTTCAGTCCCCTAACTGGGGGTTCGCTATAAAAGCCATCACAAAAACGATTATCTGCCTGGAGGGCAGCTTTAACTCCTTCTAAAAACACATGATTATGAGGAGAGGTTTTTGCAGACGCACAAAACGGCAAAATATTTTTCACCATTTTCGGATATTGGGCTGCCCATTGATAAGACTGACAACCCGCCATGGACCATCCCGCAACCAGCAATATCTCATTAATCTTCAAGACTTCAGTCAGCAATCGATACTGGCACTTCACGTTGTCATAAAGAGTTATGAGAGGAAAATTACCGCCACTCACAGAAACATCCGCATTGCTGGGAGAAGTTGATAGTCCATTGCCGAACAAATTGATGGAGACAATAAAATGTCTTTCAGGGTCAATGGCACGTCCAGGGCCAAAAAAACCTTCATTACGATAATGAGTCCCGGTATAAAAAGTCGGCAACAGAACCACATTATCCGCGGCCTGGTTCAACTCCCCCCAGGTTTGATAGGCGAGACAGGCATTAGGCAGCGTCGCGCCGCTCTGTAAGGTTACATCTCCTAACTGAAATATCCGGTAATCCACGACTCTGCCTCTTGATCCTGTCTTTTCTCGCTACATAAACAATTTAACTGGGACAACCCTAATACAGTCTCAAGTATTCCTGGACTTCCCAATCTGTTACGGTTTGGTGATAACGTTCCCACTCATCTACCTTGTAGCCCAAAAAGGACTTGAGCAAAACCGGACCCATTACTTTTTCCGCTAGTTCACTCTGAGCCAGTTTTTCGGTGGCCTCCAATAGGTTTCTCGGCAGTGGAGCTACCGACCGCTTTGCTTTCTCTTCATCATTCATCACATACAAATCTTCATCAAGAGATGGGCCGGGATCAATTTTATTGACCAATCCATCCACCGACGCCGCGAGCATCATGCCCAAACCAAGGTACGGGTTCATACACATATCCGCTGCCCGATTTTCAATGGCGAAACGGCTCTGGGGCAATCTAAGCATGGCAGAACGATTGTTTTTTCCATAGGCCATATGAGTAGGCGCCCAGGTATAGGTCCCACCCTCGAATCCACCCACTTTAGGCACCAATCCGTTATAGGAATTCACGGTGGAGCAGGCAATCGCCGTAATGGCATTTCCATGCTTGAGGATTCCGCCCAGAGCGTGGAAAACCTGCTCACTCCATTGGCCATTCTCACCCTCGTAGATATTCACCCCGGGATTGTCCACCCGCTGCATGGAAGTATTCATGTGAGCACCAGACCGCCAGTCCCCGGTTGTTGGCTTAGGCATAAACGTAATAAACATATCGTGTTTTTTTGCAATCTCTTTCAGCAACACCCGGAGAAACACTAACCGATCCGCCATTTCAAGAACATCCGTATAGTGAAAATCAAGTTCGAATTGTGAATACGCTCCTTCTGCCACTACATCATGTATATTCCACCCCAGCCCCTCGAGTATGTCTATCATATCCCCAAGGAAGCCCATGGAATCTAACGAATACTCAACGTCGTAGCCAAACGCCTGTCTCCTGGGACGAATTCCCTGCCCAGGTTGTGGATCGTCGTCAAAAGCTTTCACTGGTTTTCCCGCTTCATCCCATTGCATGGCGATAAACTCAGGTTCAACCCCTGCATACATTGCGTATCCCTGATCAGCGGCGTCTCTAATTTGCTTTTTTAACGCCTGTCTGGGGCATAGGTTATAGGGCTTTCCTTCCCACCAGAGATCGGCGAAAACCCAAGCGATGGTTTCATTCCAGGGGCAGATTACGATGGTATCAATATCGGGCAGCGGGACCTGATCCGCGTCCGCAGGACCAAGTTCCGGCACAAAAGAAATGGAATGCACCGCAAATTGCGGGCCTTTTCCCATGAAAAGCAATTCAAAATCACTAATAGGAACCGGTTTCGTTTTAGGTACGCCGAACATGTCAATCCAGCAGGAGAGAATATATTTGACTCCGGCATCTTCCAGTTTTCTTTTCTCCTCGGTCACCCGAGCAGAGTCTGGCAACGCATCTTCAAAGTTCTCATAATAGACATTACTCATTTTTCTTCCTCGCTCTTCACAGTATTAGTTTAAAAATTATTAGTTTAAAAATTTATATCTCTGTATCCTGTTTCTGTAAGGGGAAACCCATTACAGATTTTGCCTCTTCAGTAAAAACTGATTTTTGAACATTTCAATCGCCGTCATGATTTCAAACTGATCGATATCTGTCTTTCCGAAACAATGGTGCTCAAAAAACTCCTGAAATAACTCACCGCTTTCGCAAACGACTTCAATGAGCAAATCAAATCTTCCAGAAACCCATACCACGTAAACAACTTCAGGTAGCAGAGAAATTCTTTCAGCTACCGCCTTTGGACTCGAGGAATTCGACACCTTGATTCCGACCATGGTATCCGCTTTGTAGTTGATCGCCATGGGATCAGCCAGGGCGACGATCTTAAGCATGTCAGCATCCTTCATCCACTGGACACGATTTCTAATCGTTCCCTCGGACACATCCAGCGCCTTGGCGATATCTTTAAATGGAAGCCGACCATCTTCCTGCAATAATTTGATAATCTGACGATTGAGCTCATCAGAAGGAGAAGACTTACCAGACCCTCTGGATCCCGGGCTTCTAGCGATTGATGGCGGAACACCGCCTTTTGAATTCGAATCACTGCTGTTCGAATATCCAGGTGCGGATTTAATGGATTTGAGTTCAGAGCTCATACTTCCGGTAACATCTTCCTCGAATGAATTTTCATATGTCTTTATCGTCAAACCCCTGATTGTGAGTACCCGGGCTTAAGAGTCTTCAAATTGCAAGCCTTAAAACCATTTTGTCGCCCAGATTCTATTTTCCAGATTCATCGCTGTTTAAAATGCTATCTAAAATCACTGCTGTATAAAATCATAGACGAATTAAATTACCAATAAGACGTCAGGCTCACTGAACATGATTTGCATACTTCCGGGATGCGCCATCTCCATCATCTCCGGGGTGATGCCGAAAAACAAGATCGACAGCAAGCAGATTTTTAGTTATCTTTTTACTAATATGACCATAGTTTATAGGTGAATTTGGATAATAAACAAGTTAATGGACGCAATATTGCTTAATTCGTAACTTCCTGTCAACTACTTATTGATTATACAAACACTCAATGGGCCTTAATTGGTTTAGTAATCAACTTGAAAATGGCTCTATAGTTTTATGCGCAGCCTGACAATAATAGACACTACCTAATCATCCACCTCTACCAAATTTTCAAATGCCACAACCTGATAAAAACGAACTGGATCTTCTGATTGGATTCAAAGTTGAAAACTGGACTACACCCCATCGCCCAGGCTCGGAAAATCTGGAAGGAAAGTACTGCCGACTCGAACCATTAAGCATCGAACGTCACAGTGCATCACTTTTCGCAGCAAATCAGAGAGACACCAATGATCGCATTTGGGTCTACCTTCCCTATGGTCCGTTCGATACCCTGGGTGAATATCAAAGATGGCTCTCAGATAATTGCTTCAATGGTGATCCCTTTTTCTATGCCATCGTTGATCAAGAGAGCTCAGAAGCGATTGGAGTGGCGAGTTATTTGAGAATAGACCCTACAAACGGCTCCATTGAAGTGGGACACATCAACTATTCCCCATCTTTACAGAATACCATCGCCGCCACCGAAGCCATGTACCTTATGATGAAAAACGCATTTGACCTCGGCTACCGGCGCTACGAATGGAAATGTAACTCACTCAATGAAAAATCCTGCTCTGCTGCAAAACGCCTTGGATTCTCCTACGAGGGAATATTTCGCCAGGCGACCGTTACAAAAGGTCGTAATCGCGACACCAGCTGGTTTGCCATGATTGATCTAGAATGGCCGGTGCTTAACCATGCTTTTACCAAGTGGTTAGCAGAAGACAATTTCGACGAAAATGGACAACAAAGACGGGCCCTTTCTGGCATGACTCAAGAAGCTCTTGGCTCCTTTCATGAAAACAACGATTGATACTAAAATCAACGACATTAATTAATCAACGAGCTACTTGAAATGATTACGATCAGACCAGTCCAACCCAGCGACTTCGACCATTGGTCAAAGTTATATGATGGCTATGCAGAGTTCTACAAAGTCCCCATGAATGCAGAGATTCAGTCCTCCCTTTGGAGTTGGCTAATGGACGAAAATCACGAAGTCCAGGGATTATTGGCTCTACTCGACGGCGTTCCCTGCGGGTTTGCCCATGTCCGTCGTATGCCAAGCCCTCTTAGGGGAACGGATATCGGCTTTTTAGATGACTTATTCGTCTCTCCCACAGCCAGGGGCAACAACGTCGGTGGAGCGCTTTTTGACGAATTGAAAACCCTGGCTGCTGAAAAAGAATGGTCAAAAATTCGTTGGATTACAGCAGATGACAACTATCGCGCCCGAGGTCTGTACGACAAACTCTCTAAAAAAACCATGTGGAATACCTACGACATGGAGACTTAGTTTCACTATTGCCAACCTGATTGCCAGCCTGATAGCTAGCCTGACTCCCAACCAGGACTCGGGCAGGACTCGGGCAGGACACCATAACCCGAGAACCTAATTCTCGTCCATTTTGTTTCTGGAGTTCCCCCAGGCACCAAAACAATATCTGGCGCATATCTGAGCCACACATGGTATGTGTGCAGTTCCGCCGTTCACGTTAGCAGCAAAATTTCAAAAAAAACATACCTAAGAAACCTATCTGAATTCTGGATTAGCACTTTGAGGGATGAGAGTTAGCCATCCCTATGATTACTTTTCCGTTCAATAGCGGTGAGTATTCCCCTTAGCATGTTGACTTCCTGCTCATAGGGGCTGGCACGGTTGAACAGTCTGGTTAGTCTCCGATGCAATTTGGTTGAGCGGCCGTCGCTAAATTCGATGAGATCAAGCACTGAAAAGAGATGTTCATAAAATAGTCGCATGGCTTCTGAGCTGGCTTTGGGCTCATCGGACTGGTCAGGTTGAATACCATCAGTTCCTAATACCTGTCGACGTAGTTCATAGAGCAATACCATAACGGCGGATCCGAGATTAAGAGAAGAAAAACTTTCCTCCACGGGAATACGAACGAGTGACTGACACCGCTCTAATTCTTCGTTAGTCATTCCACGACTTTCACGCCCAAAACAAATAGCTACTGGAGACTTCCTGGAGGCAACGAAAGCTTGTTGCATGGCTTCTCTGGGCTCCAACACTGGCCATTGAATGGAGCGATCTCTCGCCGTCGTACCGATTACCAGACGACAGCCAGTCAAAGCTTCATCAAGAGAGGAGAACACACGGGTATTCGACAGAATTTCATCCGCTCCAGCAGCTCTGGCGTTTGCAATTGGGCTGGGGAAAATTCGTGGATTAACCGATGCGAGATTAGATGCTCCCATGTTCGCCATGGCTCTGGCGGTAGCACCTATATTTCCAGGATGGGTAGGTTCAATGAGCACTACTCGGATATAATTCAGCTCTTTCATATCAAGATTCTGCCGCAAGCTTTCAGCTAATGGAACCGCTGCCGATCACTTTTGGAGCACTAAATTCATAATGAGTCCTATTATTACCGTCGGTATCAAGGCCGCGCGCCGCGCAGGTAGCATTATCCTGCGATACCTGGACCGACTGGACCAGCTATCCGTGGAAAAAAAAGGCAGAAATGACTTCGTCAGTGAAGTCGATCGGATGGCGGAGGAAGATATTATTGACACTATTCATTATCTCTATCCCCATCATCACATTCTCGCCGAGGAAAGTGGACAACGATTTTCTCCAGATAATAGTAATCCAATGGCGGAGAAAAACAGGCTTGATGACCAGGAAGTTGAATGGATCATTGACCCTCTGGATGGCACAACGAACTATTTGCATGGCCATCCCCATTTTTGCGTCTCCATCGCCGCAAGAATTAAAGGGCGTATTGAGCATGGGATCATTTTCGACCCCCTACGGGACGAGATTTATACCGTATCCCGTGGTCAGGGAGCCCAGCTCAACAGCAGAAGGATCAGGGTAAGCGGACAAGGAAAACTTGAACATTCCCTGGTCGGAACAGGTTATCCAACACGAAACATGGCCTACTATGATGCCTGGATGAGCAGCCTGCGATCAGTGTTACCCAAAGTTAGCAACATTCGTTACTCCGGTTCTGCGGCTTTGGACCTGGCTTATGTTGCTAGCGGAAGAATCGACGCCTATTGGGAACCAGGACTGGCGATATGGGATATCGCTGCAGGATCCTTATTGGTGAGAGAAGCAGGTGGCCTAACATCGGATTTCAAGGGCGGCCAGGATTTTCTTGAATCTGGTCACATCGTGGCGGGTAACCAGGGTATGTTCAATCAATTGCTGGCCACGGTGAAAAACCGAGCCGGAATGCTAGGTTAACGGACAGCTAATCCAATGACCTTTGATATTCATTTTCTGTTTCACGATAGCTCCATCTGACGTCCATGATTAAAACATCTTCCGCCAAAAATTCGGAAGCTAAAGCAGCGCTTGGGAATCATACTCCCATGATGCGGCAATATTTAAGCATCAAAGCAGATTATCCGCAGACGCTTTTACTCTATCGGATGGGAGATTTCTACGAGCTGTTTTATGATGATGCAGTAAATGCTTCCAAACTCCTGGATATCACGCTGACAGCCCGGGGGAAATCCGCAGGCAACCCCATTCCCATGGCCGGCGTCCCATTTCACAGCATCGATCAATATCTCGCCAAACTGGTCAGGCAAAATATTTCAGTAGCAATTTGTGAACAGATTGGCGATCCTGGAACGTCTAAAGGCCCAGTGGAAAGAAAGGTGGTTAGGGTCATTACGCCAGGTACGTTGACCGAAGAAAGCCTGCTTTCTGATCGTCAGGAAAACTTGACCGCCGCCCTGTTTGAGTCCAAAGACAGAATCGGGATCGCAACCCTCGAAATATCCAGCGGCCGATTTCATGGTTTCGAAATCGCCGAAAAGGACCAGCTATTTAGCGAACTCGAACGTTTGAATGCCGCAGAAGTGTTGGTGCCACAGGACCAGTCCGGGCTTTATAACGTGGCCACAGAAACCACCATTCCGCCCTGGTATTTTGAGTCATCAAGGGTCAATCAGATTCTGTGCGAAACCTTTTCAACCCATAATCTTGATGCCTTTGAAAGCAATGCCTTTCCTTTGGCGACACGGGCAGCGGGCGCATTGGTTCAATACATTCGCGACCTTCATGGGAACAACGCACCTCATATTCTGGGTATCGAATATGCACATAACGATGCGACCATCACTATCGACTCTATCACTCGTCGCAATCTGGAAATCGAAGCGAGTCAAAATACGGCTAAAGAACATACTCTTATTCATCTATTCGACCAATGCTCTACCCCTATGGGGGCAAGGATGCTGGCTCGATGGTTTAACAGCCCTATACGAGACCGGGAAGCACTAGGTAAACGACACGATACCATCGAATGGTTGATGACTGATCAGCGTTATCAGGACATTCAATACTGGTTGAAACAGATTGGTGACATGGAACGAATTCTGGCCCGAGTAGCACTAAAAACAGCCCGACCCCGGGATCTACTGCGATTGAGAAATGCATTATTGGCCGTACCACAGTTGTTTATTTTCCTAACCAGTTCCGATAGTGACGCCATTCCTGTGCGGATGAATCAGCTGCTTGGTTCCCTGGAATTCGACTCTCAGTATGGGAATCTGCTGCAACGTGCAGTCAAAGACGAACCTCCCAGTGTGATACGGGATGGCGGCGTTTTAAAGGATGATTATGATGAAACGTTAAAAGAACTACGTCATCTGGAAAAAAACTCCAGTGGATATTTGCTCGAACTAGAAGAAAGAGAAAAGCAGAATACGGGAGTGACAACCCTAAGAGTTAAATATAACCGGGCTCATGGCTATTTTATTGAAATCCCCCGTTCCCAATCCGATACGGTACCTGAAGGATACATACGACGACAAACTGTCAAGAATGCTGAGCGATTTATTACCGAAGAACTCAAACTGTTCGAAGACAAAATTCTTAGCGCAAAAGGTAAGGCGCTGGCGAGGGAGAAATGGCTATATAACGAGCTTCTTGAAACCCTGATTCCAGCAGTGGGCCAACTACTCCATTGCGCTCAGGCTTTATCTGAGCTGGATGTGTTGAACAATCTCGCTGAACGGGCGCAAACGCTCAAACTAAATCGCCCCACACTGGTGGAAGAAAATGTATTGCAATTTTGCACTGGCCGTCACCCTATCGTTGAAAAAGTTCTTCAAAGTGACTTTATGCCCAATTCCATTGATCTCCATGCAAATCAAAAAATGCTGTTGATCACGGGGCCAAATATGGGTGGGAAAAGCACTTATATGCGCCAGGTTGCTGTTATCACATTACTGGCTTATACCGGATCTCTGGTACCCGCTGAGTCTGCCAGGATCGGTCCCATTGATCGGATCTACACTCGAATCGGTGCTGCTGATGATCTTGCCGGGGGCAGATCGACATTCATGGTTGAAATGACAGAGATGGCTCATATCCTTCGAAATGCGACCGAGAAAAGTTTGGTACTCGTGGACGAAATTGGCCGGGGGACCAGCACCTTTGATGGGCTGGCACTGGCTTGGGCCTGTGCTACCGATTTGGCTCAAAGAATTCGGGCTTTTGTTCTGTTTTCTACGCACTATTTCGAGATCACCGCCCTTGCCGAGCAATTGGAGAATACCAGTAATGTTCACCTTGACGCTGTAGAACATGACAATGAGATCGTGTTTCTATACAACGTGAAAGAAGGACCTGCCAGTCAAAGCTATGGGTTACAGGTTGCGAGCCTTGCGGGAATACCCCAGAAGGTCATTCAGAACTCTCGACAAAAACTGAGTGAACTGGAGGCTCAACACGATGGGTTAGTGAACGAGGAAAAAAAGACAGACTGCGTTGGCCTAACGCCAGAAACTTCCTCCGCTACTTTTCCACAGTTAAGTTTGTTTAGTCAGGACTCGCCAGAGGAGCAAGCAGCGCTGGCCAAACTAAAGGCAATAGACGTTAATGAAATTTCACCAAGACAGGCATTGGATCTTCTGTACGAGCTTGGTCAGATTCTCAACCAAAAAATGGTAAATGACCATTACTGAAAGGAAAACCTGAATCGACTTAAAATTGATTGAGAAATCAATTCAACTTATCCCTATTTACCAATCGAAATTTAATACCAGGAAGAAATAACATGACTTACGTAGTAACTGAATCCTGTATTCTCTGCAAACACACCGACTGTGTTGAGGTTTGTCCAGTGGATTGTTTCCATGAAGGTCCGAACTTTTTAGTCATTGATCCGGAAGAATGTATAGACTGTAGTTTATGCGAACCGGAGTGTCCCGTTGATGCAATTCTAGCTGACGATGACTTGGCTGAAGATCAGAAACACTTTTTGCAGTTAAACGAAGAACTAAGCGCAATTTGGCCTGTACTTACTGAAATAAAGCCCCCTCCAGAGGATGCCGGGAAGTGGGCGGAAGTTAAAGATAAACTTCACCTGCTGGAACGCTAGAACAACCAGAGATAGGAGCCCATAGGGGCCCACTAAAATTATCTATTTGTTAGCATCATCCTGAATGAAAACTGAAACAAACTCCACTATCTATCTAGCGGATTATCGTCCACCTGCCCATCGAGTGGTAGAAACCCACATGGATATTCTGTTGGGCTTTGATAACACCCGCATCCGAACCGTTCACAAAATTCTACGGCAGGGCCCCCAGATCAGTGAACTGACTCTCGACTGCGGAACCATGGAAATTGAGTCGATCAGGATCAATGGTGCTGAGCTGTCAGACGTTGCTTTTGATTTTTCCGAAAATCAGCTCACTATCCCCCATGACGGCGACGAATTTACCGTGGAGATTGTCAATCATATTTCGCCGTCAGAGAATATTGCCCTTAGTGGCCTTTATAAATCCGGGAATATGCTGTGTACTCAGTGCGAAGCAGAAGGTTTTCGCCGAATCACTCCTTCCGTAGACAGACCCGACAACCTTGCACTGTATCGCGTAACATTATCAGCGGACAAACGATTGTTTCCCGTGCTGCTATGTAATGGTAATCTGGTCGATGCTGGCGACTGCTCAAACGAATTATTCGATGGCCATGGCCATTTCACCACCTGGGATGACCCCTTTAAAAAACCAACCTATTTATTTGCTATCGTTGCGGGCAAGCTTGATGTTTTGGAAGATAAATTTATCACTCAAAGTGGCCGGCATGTCGCACTTAAGTTTTTCGCCCGGGATCGGGACATTAATAAATGTCGCTACGCCATGGGTGCACTGCAGCGCTCCATGCAGTGGGATGAGGAAGTCTACGGTCGGGAATACGATTTAGATGTTTATCATGTGGTCGCCGTGGGAGACTTTAATATGGGAGCAATGGAGAACAAAAGCCTTAATGTTTTCAATACTAAATATGTTTTGGCAGATGCCAGCATGGCTACGGATGCGGATTTTCACAATGTAGAAAGCGTCATCGCCCATGAGTACTTTCACAACTGGTCTGGTAATCGTGTTACTTGCAGGGACTGGTTTCAATTAAGTCTAAAGGAAGGTTTTACGGTTTTTCGAGACCAGGAATTTAGTGCAGACATGGGGTCACCAGGCGTTAACAGAATTAATGATGTAAATGTACTTAGAACTCACCAATTTAAGGAAGACGCGGGCCCAATGGCCCATCCTGTTCGGCCTGAGGCTTACCAGGAAATCAATAATTTCTATACAGCAACGGTATATAACAAGGGCGCCGAAGTTGTAAGAATGATACGAACGTTAATTGGACCGGAACTATTTCGAAAAGGCTGTGATTTGTATTTCGACCGTCACGATGGCGAAGCGGTAACCACGGATGACTTCATTGCTGCCATGGAAGAGGTCACCCACTCGAACATGACGAAGTTCAAAAATTGGTATCAACAGGCAGGAACACCAAAAGTCACAGTGAGTACGAGTTTCAATCCTGCTAACAAAAAATTTACCGTCAATCTGAAACAGAACTGTCCGGATACTCCGGGGCAGACCAATAAGCAACCTTTTGTGATTCCAATTCGAATCGCTCTATTTGATCCATCGGGGATGAAACTCAGTTTGAGAACAGATACTGATTCTGGAGAACTGACTGAACAGATCACTGAAAAAACCCTTGTCCTTGAGAAACATGAGCAGTCTTTCGTATTCGAAGGAATTAGTGAGTCTCCAACGCCCTCTATTCTCCGACATTTCAGCGCTCCGGTTGAGCTGAACCACGATCCAGATGAAGAGGCGCTAGTTTTTCTGTTAAACCACGACGATGATGCTTTTAACCAGTGGGAGTCTGCTCAAAAACTCTACTTAACCCAAATACTGCGAAACATCCACTGCTACCAGATATCAGAGCCTCTTACTGTGCATCCTCGATTGCTGCAGGCATTTACAGGCCTATTGGAAAACATGGAAATGGATTCGAAATCTCTGGCAAAAATTTTAACGTTGCCCTCGGAACTCTATGTAAGCGAACAGCTTTCTGAGATAGATCCGCTTGCCGTTGCAATTTCCATTGACCATCTAAGAGACAGTCTGGCCAGATCATCGAAGTCGGTCTTGCTAAAACGTTATCACCAGTGCGAGAAGATCAATACAGGCGTTTATTCCAGCGAACAGGTCTCCGCACGGGCACTGAGGGATGTCACTTTGCACTACCTTGTTTCCCTGGACGAACCCGAACTGGACGCGCTAGCATTACACCAACTGGAGCAAACGCATTGCATGACCGATTCGTCATCAGCGATAAATGCATTGGCTTCCATGGAAACCCCAGAGGCTTCCATGGCGTTGGAAGGATTTTATGAAAAATGGAAAAATGAACCATTAGTTGTCGACAAATGGCTCCGGGCTCAGGCCACAGGTAAAAAAGAAGACGTCCTGGATAGGGTACGTCGCTTTTGATTTGCGGCATCGTTACATCGTATCGGGCAACGTGATCCAACAGGATGGGCCAGTCAAAACTGGCGTTGTGGATGACAATAAGTTGATCTTTCAAATATTCGGCAATCTGGCTCCACTGCGATTCAAAAGTTTCGAATGCAGCAGCTTGCTCGTCGGTAATACCGTGTACGGCTTGCGCTTCTTCTGAAATTGCTCGCGTCGGCCGTATTTCAAACTCAATGGATTCTACTATTTTCCGGCCCCTGGCGACCGTTATGCCCAACGTAACAATATCAGGCAGACCACTCTCATCTGGCAGCCCGGTGGTTTCGGTATCGAGAACGATGTAATCGTCGGGAAGTTGAGTAAAGATCCATAGCAGTTCATTGTGCATGGTCATTACCTCCTGCCACTCCCGTCCAGGGATTCAACTTTGACAATCGATCCCTGGTCGTAGTGGTAGCGCAAGTAGCGCCAGTGAACGGCATCCGATAATGCTCGAGGGCGCATCACGCCATAACATTCACCTTCTTCTCTAACACTCTCGTAGTGAACGCCATAGCTCTTGGCATCTCGCAACGCATAACCGAGTTGCTGAGCTTCTCCGTAATCGTCCGAATTGTATATGGCGTGCCCGGTTAGTTGTCGCAAGTCATGCAAAGATGTAGCGCCTAGTTGCGCTCGTAAAACGCGCATATCCTGGGTGGTTTGTTCAATTCGAGATTCCCGGAGAAACCGTGCACGATGAAAGGACGACTCAGCAATGGCCACGGCCTCATCGGCCGCGCAGTAATAGAGTCCGAAATCCCGGTTGAAGCGACCGCCACGGCCATCTACCGGAGGGTGCGTGAAGGCAGCCATAATCCAGGATGCGCCATCGCCGTAAACCCGATCTTCTGATGGTACCAGTCGAATATCACCAACTTCATCACGCAGCCTGGGGTTGGTCAAAGACTCAACCGCATAGAGCACATCCCAGTCCTCTGGATTGGAAACGCGCTCGAACAAATCGATCTGGGGATAGCGAGAAAGAATGACCCGGTACACCGGTTCATTCGCCTCGCTAATTGGCAGATCTTCAATATCGATCACCAGCCACCCCGCTCCGCGTCGAGGAAGTCCCTGACAACGGCCAGGTCTACTACTTGACCGGCAAGGAGGCGATCCAAGGGGGCTGTGCCGTTGAACAGTGGATTGTCATTTGCCGAAGACAGCCACTGATCGGCCAGAGCCTGATCGGGTAAAAGGATTTGCAGAGACTTATAGATACCCAGGATATAGCTGGCCCGCTCCAACAAATCCCGTGTCAGCTTGGCCTTTTCCGGCTGACTCTTCCAATTGTAGAGCGTTTTCTCATTGCTGAGCCCCAGCAGGGTCATTTGCTGGGCACCGGTCAGTTTCCACTGGCTGAAGATATTAAAAATCGCTGGCAGCAGTGAACTGGTTACACTGGAACCACGTTGCAGCAATTGTTCGGCTTGAGCGATCATAGGCACCTCCATTACTGTAATATTACAGCGACTTAATACAGCCTAGCAAACTGTAGTATTACAGTCAACCATATCAGAGATACTTCTTGAAGGTACTTGCGGTGATGGTGACAGCAAAGGCGAATGCCAGCGCAAACGGCAAGATGATCCAGGACGGATGCAAGCTGAACGGCAACGCCAGGTACAGCACCCAGGCCATGATAATCAGTGGGATGGCTGCTTTTTTGGCGTAGTGGTAGACAAAGGAACTCTCCCGGCCGCCACCCCATCGCCTCAGATCCCGCCGCACCAGACCGTCAACCAATGCCACTAAGGTAAACAACCCGAATACTGGAGTCGCCAGAGTAAGAACCGCGAGGCGGACAGCAAATACCTGGGTAATTTGCATGGCAGACAATACGAATTCAGAGGCCGGTTGATAGACACGATGCAGCGCCGTTCGTATGCCCGACTCCTCAGCGGTCGGCCCAGGCGTCACCCACTGGATGAGATCGACGATACCGGTCCACTCAAATGCGATTTGGTAGAACCGTTTTGAGAGATCACTGGCAAATTCCATGGGATGCGAGGTCAACAAACTTCGATTGAAATCTGCGCCCAGAAACTGCAATTCATTTACCAACATCTGGCGACTGTGGCCCAATCCCTGCTCTTCCCACCAGAACACCATGCCGATCCATTCGACCAGGATGGAAAAAAGCAAGGAGAGAAACAGCCATTTAAGACATTGGGCAATGCCCGTGAGCACACGTGAGAGGGTGCCCGGACGCGCAACCGTTCGCTGGGCATCGGCAGATTCGGCCATCTTAAGACGGTTCCGCCGGCTCAGCAGGATTATCTGATTCCTCAGAAACGGCGTGCCACCAATGGTCCGTTACCCGATACCAGTGGTCGTTGGTGATATAGCCACGGCGCATGGCGGCTGCCATTTCCTCGAAATCACTTGGCATGGCCGTATCGTCGCGGTTATCCGGCAAAGGACTCCGGATTTTCCAGAGCTGACCGCCTTCCAACAGCGCAAATGCCTGGCCCTTGGGTAGGCTAACCATATCAGCGGCGGTGAGCATTGGCACTTCCGAGACACTGATCCGATCTTCGTTGCGGGATTTGAAATCCACACCTGAGCCGGGATCCGACGAATCATCAACCCCGGAGACACTCATCAGCGTGAAGACTTCGACCCGAGGCAGCTGGTCGGTCAACATCGCCGCAGTCTCCAGTTCTTTCACCCGCAGCATCAGTAGGGTATTGAAGTTGCCCGCCACCTGCCCAGCTTTAGCCCGGTTGCCGATGCGCGCTTCCACATCCGACCAGGTCTGGGTATAGGCAGTGACCTGAAAGCCCGCTCCGCCCGCCTTGTTCAACAGCGGTACAAACTCATCACCGATCAGCTCATTAAATTCATCTGCATGGAGGGAGATGGTGGGTATAGATTGATTGCCGGACCGTTTGCCATACCCTTCTTCATACTCAGCGCTGACACCATGCTTGTAGATATGGCCAGCTACGGACACCAGATCCGCAAACATGGAATTGCCCACCGCACTGGCCACCGTGGTATCGGTAAGCGCATCCAGCCCCACATAAACGATGCCCTTACGGCGCACCACCTCCATCCACTCGAAAATGGGTCGCTCATCGTTTTCATCCTGATAGTCCGGTGAAATCAGCGCGGTAATGGGGCCGGTGGTGAGCTTTTCCATCAGCGGCCCAACGGAACTGACGATCTTGTCGAAATAGGTCTTGTCGTATTTGAAGGCGGAAATCAGGCCATCCAGGACGGGGTCGTAAATGGCCCTCTCCTGCAACAAGCGCATGCAGGCGATGGCTTCCATCGACCGGCCGCGCAGGGCATTGGACAGGTTGCGCTCTTTAATCTCCGAGGCCCGCTCTTCGACCACTGCCGCCCAGTTTTCGATGCCTGCACGCTGCGCACAATGCGCGGCGTACTCGACAAACAGCGGCTCAATGTCATTGATGTAACGACGAATCTGCTGGTAGTCAGGCCGTCGTTTCAACGCTACCAGCGCCCTTGCAATGATATTGACGAAGCGCCAGGCAAACTCTTTAAACGCGGCGGAATTTCCTTCGTTGGGCAACTGATTAGCAATACGGGTGGCCACTTCGGTAATACGAGAGAAATTACCGATAGCGTTGTAGCGCGCCGACAATTCAGGAAACCCTAGATGAAACAGATAAAAATCCTCGAGCCGACCGGCACGCTTAGCTTCGGCATAGATGCGCCGCAACAGATCGGCATCGCCCTTGGGGTCAAACACAATCACCACATCGCCACGGCGGATGTCCTGAGTGATTAACAGTTCCGCCAAGCGTGTTTTGCCAACGCGTGTCGTCCCCAATACGAGCGTATGCCCGACCCGTTCACCCAACTCCATCCACACCGATTGCTCGTGAGGTTCGACCGCATGCAGGGCGGGTTTGCCACCCACCGCCGGTAATGGTGCGACTGGATTCCAGTGGGATCGGCTGCGTAGGCCCTTCGCGATCAGAAATAGCCCCGGCACCGACTCCCAGGCAACTTCCTTTTGCCGCGCCCATTGGTATAAGGCTCCGGGCTGTACATAGCGCTGCACCTCGGGTTTTAGGGTATCGCGCAGTCGCTGTGTGTGTTGCTGCGTCCAGCGGAAGCCTCTCCCTAAAAACAGTTTGTGGCGACTCACGGGGATCTGGTCGGCCCGCACTTGATAATTCGGCAGTCGCTTCATGCGGCGCTGGTAACGCAGCACTCGCCAGGCCTGTCGGCCACGCCACAAGCCAAAACCGAAAAAAGCCACGCCGGTGGCCAACGCTATTCCCGGCGGCATCATCCAGGCCCAGGGCGCGAGCCAGGTCAGCGTTGCCGCGGCAAACGCCGTGCCGGTGGACCACAACTCCACTGGCGGTCGCAGCAGCGCTTCTATTGGATGCGTGCTCATTGCCGGATGCCATCACGGGTGATCAATACCGGGTAATGATGAATACCCAGTGCCGCGGCCAGATCACTCCCTGAACCCAGGGTGATGGACAAGCCCTGTGCGGCATTGGCGACACGCCGAACATCTGCCTCGGTCTCGGCCTGCACCAACAGCCCCACGGCACCCAGGGATTTCAGAGTTTCTCGGTGAGTCTTTAGCCACTGCACCGAGAACGGATCCGACCCGACCCAAAAAAACGGACGCGGATTACCTTGCGCCAGGCGCGCTATGACCTGACCGTTGGGTTGACTGTCACCTATATCACCCGGGTACAAACCGGGCGAACGTATCGGCAATAGATTGCTGATGTCTGCTGGGCCAAGCAAAGGTTGTGAAGATGGCCTCTCTGGTGCCGGTTGCTTCGATTCGCTCGTTTGCTCAGCGGCAGACATCAATGGACTGAGCAAGGGCATAAGGGATCGGGTTTGACCGCTGTCATAAATCACCGTCAATTCCGCGATTGCGGGCGTGATTACGCCTAGGCTCAGCAGACATGCCAACATCCGTTGTCGATTAAGGAATATCATTGAAAACCTCCTGAGATGGGTCGGCCAGTTGCTCCCAATGGGCCTTGACTCGCCGCGCGTAACGCATTGCCCGTGCTGAGTCGTTCGGTGCGTGGTAACAACCAACACGCTCGATCCAACGGGTGTTTTCCTTTTGGCAATCCCGAAGGATAGCGGCGGCTACGGATAGGTTGTGGTAGGGATCCAGTGCCTGCCAGGCAGATCCCAGCGCAGCACGGTGGTAGCGCCAGCTAATCTGCATCAACCCGATGTCTACCGATAATTGCAGGGCTTGCCATGCTGCCTGGCGCGAGGAAAAGTAATGCCCCTCACCGTTGATATTGAGTGTCCGGGGCCAGGGCCGAAAGCGTCCGTCGCTGAAAGAGCTTTGGCCGCTTTCGGTAAGGGCCACTGCATAAAGTAAGACCGGTGGTATATTGTATCGATTCGCGACCTGCACATAGCCCGCTGGAACGGTTTCTCCATTCACGATGCTTGTGACAGCCGAGCATCCCAGCAAGCCGATAATCTGAACCACAGCTGTCCATCGGTGCATACCCGAAACCCTAGAATCGAGATACTGGCAAGGGCGTTAGCTGATCACCTCGCCAAAGCACCAGCACGGGTAATGTCGTGCTTTGCTGGCCTGTATGTGTCAACACCTTATCGAGCGCTCCGGCATCGATGTTCAATGTCACCCTTTGCTCACTGACCCAGGTTGGATTGATCTGCTTTGATGCTGCCCACTCGCGTATCCGGGATTCTTCTCCGGCCGCGACATCGACCAGATACAAGTCGATACCGGCGAACTGCTCTAACTGACTAACCAGACGTTCCAGGACAGCATCACAGGGTGTGCATTGTGTATCGGTAAAGAACAGGACACGGTCAATGGGCTGCCAACTTAGATCCTCTGCCAGATCTCGCGGTGATGCTTTGGGGGTTAACGCACGGCTGTCGATTAACACGCTATTGGGAAACAGGCGCTTTTGCGCTTCATCGTAGGCATGCTGAAAAGCCAGGATGCGTTCAGCATCCTCACGCATCATCATCGCCCACTGTTCAGCGTATCGTCGCCGCTCCTCGTTATTACGCGCATGGATACCCAGCACTTCAATGGGCGACAGGGTCGCGGGGCTTATGCTGCCCCGTATACCCTGCATCAATGACTGGTAACGCTGCCACTCACCATCATTCAGGTCCCACTGTTCGGTACGGGAAATGTTAGGGTCGAGGTGTTCAGTGGTCGAGAGCTCTAACGATTGAACCGTTGATTGTTGCTGCGTGGGTACCGGTTCTGAATCGGCCATGACAGACACGGCAACAAATAGACTGCACCCAACCACCCAGCGAGCGCATCTTTTCAAACGGCTATCAATACCCATTATCGTTGGCCTGCTGTTCAACTGGCACAGTGAGATCGCGCAGGATGACCGGACGATGGTTGGGATCACTGACAGGCAAAGAGCCCCCACCATCAACGTCTTGATCCTTTGAACTTGATGGTTCAACTACCTGAATTTTCTCTGAGTCGACCTGTTGATGATCAATACCCAACACCAAAGCGGTGACAAGGACGATGACCACGATAAAGGCTTCCATTACAAGGATTCTCCTGTCGGTGAATGATTTGGTGAAGTCCTACAGCGCTCAAATGTAATCAGGCGATACACCGGATCCTGTACGAGGTAAAATGAGGGGCCGACTATGAGCGCTATGACAATTTTGAGTGCCATGGGCTCGAACCGGCGGTGAACAGATGGCAACGGCAACTCGAGCATTTTCTGGGCGTCGATTGACAACACCGACTCTGACGCCAGGCGGTAACCGGAGTCTCGTAACAGCCACCCCAGTGCATCGCCGATCGTCTCAACATCGCTCGGGATGATGACCGCAGAAGTCACTGCAAGCAGGTCGAGCTGACCCGCTGTTGGGCCGACGACCATGACGGAATAGCGGTCAACCTGAGTGGCAACGTTACTTGCTGTTATAGGCTGTTTGGACGCCAGCGCCGGGTTGCTTGCAAACACAACACCCAGACTGAAGACCAGCGCCGAACACCGAAAAAAGATAACGCGATGGATAAACATGCTGAGGTTCCGTTCTTAATTAATGGCAGCATCATCGCCAACCTCAGCCTGTTCGTTAATGGTTAATCCACTCACTCACTGTCGGGCTTTATATGTGCCATCTACCGGCCAAGATAAACAGCGCTGATCTGCTCGCGAACATGGCCTAATTCACCGCTGATCGTGAGTCGCGCATGGTTATCCACCTTTCTTTGCTCCGCGCCGAGGTTACTGGATACCGGCCCACCCGCCGCCGGGCACGCCCAGCCTGTCAACTGCTGATAACGCGACTGCGCGTAGGCATGGCGCAGTCCATGTAACTTGGATAATCCCGCCTGAGTCGTGTGGCGCTCGTAAGTACGCAGCTGTTGAATGTAATTTTTTTGCGGCGGGATTAACGCACCCGCCCCCACTAAACGGTGCGCACGATCCAGCACTGCGCGCTGTTCTCGTGTGCGAACGGGCACCACACGTGCCTTACCCCCTTTCGTCCAGGATGCCTTCAGGCGGATTTGATCCGTATGGTCCGCATAAGCTGGGGTAAACTTGATCGCCTCTTCGCGACGCAATCCAAACGCCCGCTGCAGCTCCAGGCTCATACGGACATGTTCATCTTTAACGCGATTCAATGCGTCTTCTGCCAGGACAACCGCCTTGGACTCCTTGCTGACAAACTGGCGTTCTGGAATGCCATAAAATTTGTTCGACCGGGCAACCACATTGCGACGATCCACCTTACCCGCCCACCAGCGTAGGCAGTTCATACGATTTTTGACCGTTCCTGCTGTCATTCCTTCGGACAGCCAACGTCTCACCAAGGCATCCACATGCTTGGGCTTCAGCGAGCGGGTGGTCATGCGGCGATAGCCCATCGCCTGCAACTGATTGGCGATCTGATTCAGCATACGCGCGCGATTGGCTTGCGTACTGTAGCTGCCATCCCGGTTTCTTTTGCACAATTGTTTCAATTGGTAGTTCAGGTCTCTCATCGTGTACTTTCCTATCTGGTAAGTGTTTATGACCAACCGCAGGCTCGTAGCCTGCCTGGGTCCGCCGAAGCGGAAGGGTCAGGGGACACTACGCCCCGTTCGACCTGATAAGCCTGGTCTTAGGCAACCTGACTGCTCTTCTTTTGAAGATGGTGTCAGGTGAACCAATAGGGCTCCAAGAGCCGTCGTTGATGGTGGGTATTTCACCTCCGTTTAAGTTGGCGGAACCATCGGTCCGCGAGTTGAAAGAAATTGCCACCGAAGTGGCACATTGAAAATTGGCTCTTTGCGAGCCGGAATGAAAGCGGCCATCGCCGATTTGAAGTCAGAGCCAATGCCCTGCAGTTGAGAAGTCTTGAAGATGAGCTGCAGTCGAAACTGTGCGCCTTGCCAGCTCTGTTGGCGCTGCTGTCGTTTTTGCCATTTACGATGGCGAGGGCGACACCTCCATCCACATTACCGCTGTGGCCGCGTATGAAGCCGGTTTGCAATTCATGGGAGGCAGTATAGCCAGACAAAATTCGCGCCGAACGCATCAATCTGACCGCTATCCGTTGTCGTTCCGGGCTCCGCCGCCCTCGTCACTACCCCGCTTCGCTCAGCAGTGACGAGGGCTTCGTACACATCAACACCCACGCCAGGTCTGCCGACCTGTCATGGCGGTTGAACAGGCACAATTGATCGACACGTGGTTACAGTGGAACCATCCTGTTTTTGAGCGCTTAAAGCCAACTTTTTTATCGTGCGTGATAAATTAACCGCCTAAGAGTCAAACAAGATCTAAATTATCACGTACTGTACATATTTGTTGATCTAGCATCATTTGCATGCTATTTTCTACCGTACGGTAATTTTTAACAGGTGAAATATGAGCAACGATCAGGTGCAATACGGTGCGGTTCGATCAGCCGAGGAGCTCGGCAAGCTTGTGCGTGCTCACCGTAAACAACGAAAGCTGACACTGGAAACGATTTCCGGACTGGGCAACCTGAGTACCCGATTTCTATCTGAATTTGAGCGCGGCAAGGAAACCGCTGAGCTCGGCAAAGTGTTGCAGGCACTGCGCACTTTGGGGCTGGAGGTGGTGGTTCAGCCCCGTGGGGGTGCGCCATCCAGACCGCTACCCAAAAAGGATGGAGGACGCCATGCTTGACCCCGATGGCCTCAATGTCTGGAGCGATCAACGACTCGTCGGCTACCTGTGGCGAAACACCCAGGGGCTGATCGGTTTCCGTTACGAAGAGCAATGGCTGGCGCAAGGTAAATTTGCCATCTCCAACACACTGCCTCTACAGCAGGAAGATTTTGCGCCTGAAGAAGGTCTCGCTCACCGTTTTTTCGCGAACCTGCTGCCAGAAGGTGGTGTACGCGATCAGATAGTTCGCGACCTCAAAATCGCCAATACCGATTTTGATCTGCTTCGCGCCATTGGTGGCGAATGCGCGGGCGCACTTTCCATATTACACGCAGAGCATCAACCCTTAACGGAGCACGAGTACCACAAAATCTCGGACGAAGAACTCGCCAACCTGGTTGCCCGCCGAGGTCAGGTGTACACCTGGACTGCCAATGAACGCCCCCGGCTGTCTTTAGCCGGAGCCCAGGACAAATGCCCTGTGCTGGTGAAAGACGACGATTACTGGCTACCCAAGAAGGAGTCTCCCACCAGCCACATCCTGAAATTCGAATTGTCCGATTATCGCCACTTGCCTGCCTACGAGACGTTTACCACCCTGCTGGCGGATGCCATCGACCTGCCAGTGGTCGACATACAGCTACGCTCAATAGCCGACACACACTATGCATTGATTGAGCGTTATGATCGACACCCGCTTGAAAACGGCCAGATTGCGAGGTTGCATCAGGAAGATTTTTGTCAGGCGCTGGGCTTCGGGCACGAGCGCAAGTATCAGGCAGATGGTGGTCCGACATTTGTGGACTGTTATCGTCTGATCCAGGAGGTCTCCACCGACCCTGCCAACGACGTGCAGCATGTGCTTCGCTGGCAAGCCTTCAACGTCCTGGCAGGCAACTCAGATGGCCATGCCAAAAACCTTTCTCTGCTGCATCAGGCCAATGGTGAAATCCGCTTAGCACCTTTTTATGACCTCGTTTGTACCCGTGCCATAGAACGTATTGATTCCCATCTGGCTTTTTCCGTTCGCGATGAAAGAAATCCGGGTGTTGTAACTCTGAAGCATTGGGACACACTGGCAAACCAGTGTGGTTTGCGCCCTCAGTTCCTCCGGGATCAAGTTCAGGATGTTGCTACCGGACTGCTTGAGAACCTACAGCCAGTAAGGGAAAACTTCGAAAACCTTTATGGCGAGTATGCGGCACTGCAACGGGTTGAACAGATTGTCACCAAACAGTGTCAGCGCACGATCAACGAATAGAAGGAGGTGCCACTTTATCCCAAGTGGCCAGGGCAAGGCGCCGATCATTGTCGGCGGTATTAATCCTCGTTGGGTAGCAAAATGGTGACAACCGGCTCACCAGAATCGCCGGGGCCAACGATCAGCTTCAACGTCACTTCCTCTGCTTCCACCGAATGCCCGTCTTTGGGCACCCGATAGAGCGAGAATGGCAGTTGATCGCCGGAGTCCTTGCTCGTGCGGATAGCGTAAAACGCCATGAACAGCACATCCCACAAACGACCGGGCTCATCCTGATGCACCTGAAAACGGTTCTTTCGCTCCGTCCAGGCAACGCAATCACACCAGGCCGCATGGGTAAGTGCCACCGGCCATTTGAAACCGGCCTCCTTTGCCATACCGCCGACATCAACCAGAACACCATCTTCGATGGCCTGGGCACGCGTGTAACTTGCGACCACGGGGCCAAAGACCGACTCCAACGTTGTATTCTCTGCTTTTTTCATAAGGTTTCTCCCTGGGAGTAAAGTAAAAGTCTCAGGGAGCACCTCCTTCCCATCGGGAAGAAGAGACTCCCCGACGGGTTGAGTAAACTGCTTTAGAGCAATCCGCGTTCAGCAAACGACACGGATTCACCCGCAGTCACGATAAAATGATCCAGCACCCGGATATCAACGAGTGCCAGCGCTTCTTTCAAACGCTTGGTAATCGCCTCATCCGCATGACTGGGTTCGGCGATACGTGAAGTAGGGACGATCGCGCCATACTGACTTCGCAGCCAGCGGTTACGACCATCCCTCTTCCCGAACCGGACGTGCGAGTTTGCCCGCATCCGGCTCTCCATTCGACGATCTATTGCTCGCCCCTATTTCATGCGCTATATGATGGTGCCGGCGACAGAGTGTCTCAAGGTCTTGCACAGCCCAGGATTTTAATCCCTTCTTGTGGTGCACTTGAATGTCGTTTTGGTCGCCGCACAAGGTGCAGGCAAAACCATCACGTTTAAGCACTTTCAGTCGCCGGGTATGCCAATCCTTTGGGAACTTCCTGCCGTGATGCATCCGCGCAGTAAGGTAGATCATCGGGTCAGGCCCCTTCATACAAACAGGGAACTCGGTTTCGGGTTCGGTGCTAAGGTAGGGATGGTCAAAGCCATGCTTTCCCTTCGCGTGATACCGAGAACGATTCAGTTCCTTGGGAGACGGCAGCCATTGATAGACTTCAATGCCCACCGTATTGGCAACCCATCGCTGCCTCCGCATGATAGACCTGGTTTTGTCGTTGATGAGTTGCACTTTCCGGCTACCTTTGTATTTGACCAGTAACCATTTGTGGTACCGATGCCATGCATACCGGCTGATCGCTTCTAAGTCGGTGTGCAGTGATGTGTGCTTGTAATACTCACACCACCCACGAACGACCTGATTCAGTTGCGTCATTTTAGTGACTTCATCGTACAAGGTCTGTTGTCGTGTGGTGAGCGCCTTGATTTTGGCCCTAACACGTTGCACACTTTTCTGAGTTGGTCGTAAATGAACGACCCAGCGCCCCTCCGGTTTCCTTCGCTGGATGTGGTATCCAAGGAAGTCATAACCCTTGTTGACGTGCGTGATCAGTGTCTTTTCTTCCGAAAGAGTGAGCTTTAACTCCTCTTCCAGAAAGGCTTTAATCTCAGCCTTGACCTGTCGTACTCCGGCAATACCGTCATTGCTGACGACGATAAAATCGTCGGCATACCTCACCATGACGTAGTTGCCACGACCTGCCATTCTCACCTTCTGTTTCTCGTATTGCGTCATTTGCCATTTCTGTGCCGCCCATTTATCAAACTCGTTAAGGTAAAGATTTGCCAATAGAGGCGAGATGATTCCGCCTTGTGGCACTCCTTCGCGAGTATGAGCAAACAGTTGGTTTTCCATAACACCAGCGCGGAGAAACCGGCAAATCAGCGTCAGTAGCTTTTTATCTGCGATGCGTTTCTTCAGTAACTTGATAAGTATTCGATGATTTACCGTATCGAAATAGCTCTTCAGATCACCTTCAATCACGTAGTAGTGTTTTACACTGGTGTTTGCCAGTGGCATCACTACGGCTATCGCATCCATAGTGCGGCGACCTTTACGGAAGCCGAACGAGTAGGGTTGAAAGTCACTTTCGAAGATCGGATCCAAGGCCATCCGTATGGCTTCTTGCACGATACGATCCCGCAAGGCTGGGATGCCTAGGGGTCGTTTCTTACCATTAGCTTTCGGAATGTGGACACGCTTAACGGGAAGTGGTTGATAATCACCGCTCTTCAGCCGCGTTATGATCATGGCCAGCTGGCTATCATAGTGCTGCTTAAAGTAATCTCGGCTTTTACCATCAACGCCATCTGTTCGGCTGCCTGGCCGGGCCAGAACCGCACGCGCGGCGTGATGAATCCATACCTCCCAATGAAGGAGGTCGTATAGACGTTCAAATCGATACGCTGGATCATCCTGCGCTTTTAGGGCAAGTGTTTGTTGTTTTTGGGCGATCGTAGAGATCAACATTACCGCGACTCTCCTGCTTAGTTCACATTAAACAAACATTTCATCGAACTGCCTCCCTTCGCCATGTGATTGGCTTTCCCAATCTCGGACTACTACGAAGGCTCCGCCCTTTCCGTCGGCATAAAGGCTCAGGCGCCCGCGTCTCATTGCGAGACAGCCGCAGAAAGTTCCCAAGTTCACACACGTAACGTCAGCACCTTGCCGTAGACTCTGACTGTACCCCGACACGGCACGTAGCCGCGTTCACTGCCGGGGAATCAATGAACAGCAATGGAGTCATTGATCCCTGCCCAAGCGAGGCTGGCTTATCCATCAGAGATAAGCGTCCGGCAATTCTGCCCTGTCCCTACCTTCAAAACGGGCAGTCCAACCTAAGAGGCGTCAAACATCAGTTTCTTTCGTAGTCATAGCAAGATTCTGGCTAGCAGCCCTCCGTGTTGTAGGGAACACGTCAGCCACATTCTCGAGATGGCTTCACACAACACACCGCCTAAGGTGCAATGCATGCATCTCTAGCCATTGGTTCACTCCATGAAACCAAGCAACTAAGTTGCGTTTTACGTGTGCGCTTCTTGGCGCACCACTGGGATGATTATGAAAAAACATCACAGCAGCTGCGTTCAGTGATAATGCCTGCTGCACCACCACGCGGGGGTACACCGAGGCACCATCAATGGTTCCCTGAAACAGCTCGGCCGTATCAATCACCCGGTGCCGGTTGTCCAGAAACAGACAACCAAAGATTTCCGCTTTCCGCTCCGCCAACAGCAACCGCAAAAAATCACGGGTCTGATGGGGTGAAGGCAGCTCGGTACCAGGCGCGTGCATTGATTGCAGCACGCGAAAGGCCAGTTCCAACAGGGACTGCTTTTCAAGGTCATTTAGCGTATCGGGATTGATCACCGCCAAACGGTTTTGCTTTTTGGTTTTCGCCATTGCAGGCGAGTTTTTTGAAGCCATGACAGGTCTCCTTGAATAGATCGAAGAGACCTCTCCCGTGAGGAGTCGATCTCCTCGCGGGATTGAAAGATTGGCCGCATCGGTGGATGCGGCCAGAGGGGGTGGTTAGGCGGCGTGACCGGATTCCGTCAATGGGGCCGGATAAGGCTGCCCTTCGACTTTAATCCAGCGGAACCGCAACAGCCGGGATTTTAGGCCAATGCCTGTCGTACCGGCCCGATCACCGTTTTTGAAGATGAAGGTTTCCGCCTGCAAGTCGCTGAGATGAAATCCCACCAACACCTTCATGTTGGCTGCAACCGCCGGCATCAGCTGGCGAACCAGATCCTTCGCTTCTTCGCCCGATACCACACAATCAAAATGGGTATGCTGGACGTTATCGGCAGGCCCTCGAAGCGCGGCGATGGTGACACTGAGAAAGGGAATACCGTTCTCTGGTGTCACTTCCCGGGCTCGATTGAGGTAACCGATACCATGGATATCAAGATCGAAATACTTCGGTTTTTCAGGGTTGGTTTGTCTATTAGTCATTACACATTCTCCTTGAACATTAGATATAAAAATGCCGGACAATATGATTCCCTGGCGGGAAGACGATTTCCCGGCAGGGTGAGTAAAATCAGGGAAAACCCTGATGCTGGATTGACGGTAAAACCGCGATGTCGCTTACACAATCCGATGACATCTTCTTTGCCACTGAGACCGCAGTGGCCACGTGTAAAATCGTTATCGCTCCTTCGAAGAATCATCACAGACAAACTGTAGGTACTTGAGCATGCCCCGTGCATTGGCAAAGGCTGCATGATCAGCAATGGTTTGATTCGGAAACCAGTTGGCGATATCGTCGGCCAATGCTGTACTGCCGCCGCCCACAAACAGAACGCGGTCAAGCTCCGCACCCAATCCGAGTTTGCGGCGGGTTTCAGCGTATAACCGCTCGACCAACTCACGCTTTGCATCTTTGACCATAACGGAGACATCGTGCGTCTTGCCGTGCAAGCGTAGACTGTTCGTTTCAACGGCTTTGGCGATACTCTGCTCACCCAGCTCGTTGATATCAAACTGGGTCTGTATCTGGTTTGCGACACGGATCTTCACATTCAGCATGCCGCGATTCAGCGAACCCGACGAGCCGTGTACGATGCCCTGATCCTGAACCACCACATAGTCGGTGGTGCGACCGCCAATATCGATAATGGCAATAGGCGCATTCAAACGGTCTGCATCCAGAGTGACGCTGTCGTCCTGTAAGATAATGACATGGTCGTACCAGGCCGCCAGTGCCTCAGGTATCACCTCGTGAAAGGCGATACTGGCCTTGACCGGCCTGTGTTGACTCGCTGAATGTGGTGGAGCCGGATCGACGGTCCGTTTCAGGTTTTCTCGCTTTCTCTTTATTGCCTTGTCGCGTCTTTGACCGTCGTTGCTATAAAACGCCGACACAGGCAAGCCCGTGACCATATGCACAGAGCGCCCGGACAAACCTGCCTGCTGTAGGGCATGTTGCACAATGACTCGGTTAAGCCCCGAGCCTGGGTATTCATCGAATTGTGTCGGCTCACCGTCAACCGCACCCACAGAATACACGCTACCGTCGGTTTCATATTCAAATATCCGCTGTTCTTCGTCCCGAATCCAGGTAACACCCGCTTTACCCATGCGCGCACGAGAGGGTACGACTATCAGTTTCCCATCGGGCAAAGCAACCTTGGTATAGGCGAACCCATCATCCAGCCCAGCTTGTATCACTTGCATGGGATCCCTATTGGTGGGTGGTTCTTCATCCTGCTGTATTTTTTTGTCGATCAGTTCTGTCATGACGTTTTTCCTGAAAAAGGTGTAATCGTTATCCATCGCCCATCACGCGTTTGAGATGCGCAAAAGGTTTTGAGGTGTTATCTAAAGAATTTTCTGGGGGACTGAATGATGGGCTCGGTTGGATCTCAGCCTGTGTCTCGGCTGCTTGCGCCCTACTCGCAGACGACACTGGCATCGAGTCATTCTTCGATTGGACAGGGTGTGGTATTGAAGACGATTTCATAGGAGCGTTCACACCCGTGAACGACCCATTTACATATTCTGTTTTCATGGTCTGACACTCATTGCGAAACCCGACCAATACCAGCTGTCTGACCCATTCTTTATGACGACAGACCGGCAATCGGTGTAAGCGCTGAAGAATCAGCGCCTCCAGCGGCACACGCCTATCCAGATCAACGGTGATGCTCTGCCGGGTGCCCATCAGTCACACGACGCGTCGCTATGCGCGGAGTCCTCGGCGTCGGTGTCACGAAAGACGACAGGACGAAGAGAAGGTAGCCGCTCGCCAGTGAGGATCTCTTTTGGCAGCTCACCCATTTGCTCGCGGGCTTTCTCTGCCCGAGCGGTGTGTTGGCGCAGGTCATCACGGCAAACGCCCAGACTGTGGTACCCCTGCGGTACGGCGAACACACGACGCACCCATCGACCACTGGCATTCACCTGCTCATCAAGCGTAACGGGAAAATCAACACCCAGGTGGCGAAAGGTCATGACAGCGCACAGCATCTGGTCAAATTCCGCCAGCATCTGTGCAGCACGAAACGCATAGGGGTTGGCAAACTGCAACGACACGCGCTGCGGCTGACTGGATTTTGCGATGGCGAACTCAAGCCCGCCATGCAGGGCCGGAAACGCTTCCAGCTGTTCCTGGACTTGCTGCAGCTGTGATCGACTGGCAGCAATCGCCTCTTCGACTTTGACCAACCACCAATCCGCGTAAGGATCATCGAAACGCACTGCCTGCCATAAGCTCTTTAATCGATCAGCGAAACCGATCAATCCAACAATGGCCGGTTTACCCTCCGAACTCCGGCGACCTCGTATCAGGCTTTGGGCCTGGTAGGTCTGCACCGTCAACCAAACTTCACCCTGCAAAGCCCCAATGCTGGATTCACTTTGTTCAACGGCTAAATCGTCCTGGATCGAGTGATTGTCTGAGTTCATGTGCGGGATTCCCCATAGTGGTTTTCTGTACCCGCTATGAACCCATGAATCACCTTACGACACCACGGGATATCCAGCCGCTGATTGCTTTGTTTTTTTGAACCATGTTTTGCACCATGAATGATGACTGGCTCCGGTGGAACCACCAAGAGTAGCGTTAGCCGGGTTGGTTTTTGTCTTCAATGCCAAGCAACGCACGAAGCCTGACCAATTGCTCCAGGCGGCCCTGCAGCTCATCGAGCAGCAGCTGAAGATCCTCCGGTGCCACCTGGGCAAGATAACGATCGGCTAGAATTTCTGGTTCTCCGACAAACGTGGTGGATAGGTCAGCGTTTAATCCGTTGGCAACCGGTATTGATTGGCTGGATTCGGAAAATGCTTTCTTTCCTTTGTGGGTATTTGTGGAGTACTCCTTCTCTTCCGTCTTGGAATTTTGGTGTTGGCCTGACGCCTGTTCACGAGGCGTTTCTGAGGCGTTTTTTAATCCGCGAATAACTGACGCGTTGAATGTGAAAAGCCAACCCTCACCGCCGTGATTTTTACTGACATTTTCTAAAACATTGGATTTGCTGGCGATGGTGTCATAACCGGGAAAGGCCGTACTCCCTCCTGTGTCCCTGGCATGCAGCATGATGACCATCCACACCAGTTCATCGACAGGCTCCAACACCGGGTCCTGAATCACCCGCGCGGGAATCGCCTGGTGCCCGTTGCCCATAAACAACATCGCATCCGGCGATGCGGCGTCAGACAGATCTTTTACGCATTGGACAGTTGCCTTGATTAACGCATCCAGAGCAACTGTTTCAGGGCGCAGGTCTTCATCTCGGCGCATTCTCGTCAACCCGTTCAGGCTGACGATTACCCAAACCTTCCCCGTAGTCTTCCCAGCGTTGCAGCAGCAGCCAGATGGCTCGCAACCCTATATCGGTCTCCTGCTGAAGTGCCAAGTAGTCAGTTGCGATCAACGGGTTATCACCTCTGTCTTGTTTTCTATCCTCCCAGGCATACCAGAGCGCATGTGTCTCTTCTTCACTGGGCTCGGAAGGTCTCCCCACCGAAGGGACTAACGTCAGTAAGCGCCGCCATCGCGTGTACTCGCGTGAACTGAGCCCAAACAATTGCTGCATCATCTCCAATGGGGCATCGGCAACAATCATCGTACGCTGTAGATCTTCAGTCTCTCGCTGACGCTGCAGGTGTTCGAGCATGGGCCAGAATACCGCTCGGTCAAGGCCGATTTTCAGGCAATGCACACGCAAAGCATCAACGCGGTATAAATCGGACAGGTTCATACCCTTCAGCGCTTCCAGCTCCTTAGGCCCGAAGTTCATCGCTCGAAGCGCCTGCTGATCGCCCTCAACAAGGCACCGCATCGCATACAACAATACCGCGGTCGTGAGATCGGCTTCTTTACTCGAAGACATCTGCAACCTCCCCTTGAGGGAGCCACAACTCCAAACCGGTGTCGTGGGCATAACGTTTCATCGTTCGGTAAGTTTCGATCATCTGCAGTAGTAGCTGCCAATCGGGTGGGTTAAGCTGCTGCCACAGCTGGCTACCCAAATGTCCGGGATCCCGCGTCCAGACGCTGTTAAACAGCAGCCCGGCATCTTGCGAAGCCAGTGCCCGATGAAGAGTCGTATCTTCATCGAGGAACCGCAGGAGGCGATCGACTGGGGCCACGGTGATCTCAGAGCAGGCCGCCAGGTGCCACCAGAGGGTGGAGACTAATCCCAGCGTATCAGGATCCAGGGCATCACTCAGCTCCTGAGGCGGCACATCACACACTAAAAATCCCAGTCCCCGCCCAGGCAAGGCAATGACTCGGTCACTCAGGCCGTGACGCTCAGCCAGTTTGTCGGCGGACTCCCAAAGCTGGTGCCTTAACGACTGCAAATCAGGTTCATCCCCTGGCGTCTCGGCTGGGGAGGGTTCAGCCACTGTTTTGATTTCCTCAATGTCGTTGTAAACCGGGGTTGTCTCACCCGCACCCATTAATGACTTATCCGATTCCGCTCGCTCCCACAGCTTGTCATCGGCCTCTTTTTCTTCATCGACCTCGAATGTACCCTCAACAGTCGACGCATTTTTATTCTCCCGCGATTCAGCCATCTCCCGGTCGAACAGGTGATCGAAGGGCTTGCCCACCAGCCGGGCTTCCAAGGCCAGATAAATAACCTGTTGATTGTGTTCTGACTCTACAGCCAGCTCATTTTCCAGCGCGGTTCGCAGCAGCTGATTGTCCCATTCAGCGCAATCATAACGGCGGCATAGCTCACCGAAGACCTCATCGAACAGGTTCTCATCGCCAAGGCCAAGATGACACCAAAGCTCACGAGCGGCCCGTGCCAGTGCGCGAATCTTTTCGACCTGAGGGCGACCCAGGCCGGCAGCCAACGCTTTTGGCATCACCGGCCAAAGGACATCGACCGCATATCCCATCTTGGAAATCATGCTGTGGCTGAGGCTGAAGCCGCGTTCCCGAAACAACTCCTCCAGCTGTCGCTGCGACAGAGTCTCTACCAAGAGCTCTTTCTCAAGCAGCGCTTTTGCGTCAAAAACGGCCAACGCTTTGTCAATAAAAGGCAGACCACTGCGCAGTTCATTTTCACGAAGGTGCGCGAACAAGACAGTGGATTCCTGGGACCAGGGCCTGATCACACAATCCACCTTACGGTAACGTTCTTCTGCTGTCTCTTCGTAGAGCTCCTTCAGAATCCGAAGCCGGGTGTTACCTCCGGTATGGAGTACATAGTCATCAGCACCGGGCTCCCGAGTGATGACCAGTGGCTGGTCCAGGCCTTCGGCTTGAATCGACGCTTTGATACGATGGTATTCAGGATGGGGTTGGCGGCGGGGATTACGCGCATAGTGGTGGATATGGGTGACGTCAACACGGGAGATTCCGTGGACCTGTGCCGATTCATCAGGTGCCGTCATCGTTACTACCCGTTTCTTGCGTATTTGCCGGCAGACCGACGCCGTAGAAGATTTCAGGGTGACGGACCATGGTCGCCCGCGGCACGGCCTCCAATCGGCCATCCGAAACGCCCGCAACAACACGGGTATACCGCTCAATCTGCGTCGCCATTAGCGGGCTCGCATAGCGGTGTTCCCCGGCAATCTGGTACAAATAGGAAACCGAATCGTGACAAGCAACGGCCACGTCTGCGCGTTCCCGCTTGGTTGCCTCTTTGAGAAACGTCTTTAGCTCCATACGCAGAAACATTAGCATCATGCAAATTAATCGACAACGATTCACTGCCCGCTTTTTGTTTATCATTCTGCTAAATTTTCTGATAAAGTGTTTCGCATCATGCGAAAAGTTAACCAGATTCGACTCCACAATCTCGAAACGCTGATTGCCGAAGCGGGGTCGGCCGCCAAGCTCGCACGGGCGGCAAACACCAATAGCTCTTACCTGAGCCAGGTGCGCAACCAACTGCCCACCAAGAAAGGGACACCCCGAGCAATCGGGGACGACCTGGCTGAAAAACTGGAAAAAGCCACGAACAAGCCCTCTGGATGGATGGATAGGCCGCACCCAAACAGGGCAAGCACTGACAAAGAAAACAATGCGCACGACGGCCCGGACCTGCACAGCCTGCTCCCGTTGATTTCCTGGGTTCAAGCGGGAAACTGGTATGAAGTTTCTGAGAGTTTTGCTCCGGACTACGGGGCCGAGCTTTTACCCTGCCCGGTGCGTTGTAGTCCGGAATCCTTCGTCCTCAGGGTTCACGGCAGCAGTATGGAACCCAAATTTCATGAGAGTGACTTAATTTTTGTCGATCCCAATGTCTCGGCTGACCACGGAAAGTATGTGGTTGTTCGACTCGATGACTCTAACGAGGCCACATTTAAACAGCTGATGATTGAAGAGGGAAAACAGTACCTGAAAGCACTCAACCCTGACTGGCCCAATCGCATTATCGAGGTGAATGAAGAAGCCACCATCTGTGGCGTCATCGTCTTCAAGGGAGAGATGGTCTGAACACTGATCGTAAAATAAATCGCCTATTCCAAAGCTCCTGTTTAGCTCGCTGATAAAAAGATAGCCGGAATTCGAGTTTGCAACAAGAATTAGCTCAATGCTAATTTTTTGCCTGGCCAATATGAGCTTTTGACTCTTTCGGATATTAAAATATGGATGACATCGCAGCTGCCAATAATCACTGCGAACTCACAACCAAAGAGGCGGCTTCGCTACTCGGCCTATCACCCAGCACACTGAGAAAATGGCGCTGCACCCATGAACACCCTGAATTAACCTGGAGAAAGCGGTTTCGCCATGTATTCTATCTCGAATCCGAAGTCATTCTTTTCAAGGAACAAAATACAATACCCAATTGCGAAGAAACCTACGTCTAGCTTTTCCAGATTTCTCAGCGGACTCTGGTATCCTTTCTATGGTTTGCCTCCTTCCTTCAAGTGCTCTTTTCTCGATTTGGATCTGGACTTGCAGGTGGCGATTCTGCACCCAAAATGCCAGTTGGCGAATTGGCTAAAGTGATCGCTGGAGGGAAATAGCCAAGTAGTTAGGCACTCAACGCCTTCAACGCATGCTCAGGGTCGGCTGACTGGGTTTTCATATACACATGTAATTTTTGAATGGTGGCATGGGTATAGAGCAGTGTGGTCGATATACTCGCATGTCCAAGCACTTCCTGAATCACTCTAATGTCAGCTCCATTTCCCAGCACCAAAGTCGCTGTGCTGCGTTCGAATATATTGCAGGCCCCGCTCTTTTTCAGATTAAATCGTTACATTGCGCTGGATGCCGAACGAGTTAGCTTGATGCTCTGAGAATTTGCTACCGTCATTAGATAAGAATAAATGCGATCCTGAAGCCAATGTCCCTTCTTTCTCTATTTCGACTGCATTCAACTTTACCCTCCTTGTTGCCTTCATCTAAAACGTAATTCGTCTCAGCATAATCAGCAAGAGCGATTTACTTATTGGTTCAGACTACTCAATCAAATTACCTGAACAAGTAGTTTATTGGGTAGGCTCTGTGTTTTCCCTTAACCACAAGTCGAGCTTTTCAAAAGTGAACGAGTCCGTTTCATAAAGATTGATAATGAATTCGTATGCAGGTCCAGCCGGGGCAACTAACTCCAGCCCATTAATGTATAGAAAGGTAAATGTACAAGCGAATGATGTTCGCTTGTTCCCATCAATGAACGGATGATTTTGGGATAGGCTTTCCCAAAGAGCCGCGCCTTGAGCGATCAGATCTTCATAGTATCCAGTTTGAGGCCGGTATAGAGCGGCTTCCAGCAGCCCTGGGTCACGCAGGCCGTGTGAACCACCATACCGTTCTATCTGATCGCTGTGGATCGCTAATACATCAACGACCGCAAGGTAATCGGTCATTTAGCCAGCTTTTCATATACTGGCGCATAAGACTCATGGCTTTTCATGTAGGTCGACATAACATAAGGTCGTGCATTCATGTTTTTACGCTTGTCTAAAAGATCAGCAAAAGCCTCATGAACAAGCGCCTGAATTTGACGCCCTTCTTGCTTTGCCAGATCTTTAACAGAGCCGAGAAGCTTTTGATCAACCTGAGTTGCGAATTTTACGTTTGAAGCAGACATAGCTTTACCTCCTATTAATGACTATATCATGATATTTCAAGATTTTATCTTGAAGCCGGTACGCCTTACTTAAACAAAGGGAGATTACTCAATAAATACAGTACATTACGTAAAAGCCGGTGGAATAGGAGGAGACCATCCCATTGGATACGGCAATCACATATTGCCGGTGCGGAGGACCCACAGTGAATCCAAACAGAAATGACGACTACGTCAGCAATGCTGTCGATGCGATCGATAAGCTTCTACGCTCTCTACGAATGACCGATCTGGACTGACAGATCTTTCCCGGTCAATTCGAGCACGTGGAAGAGGGTGGGGTGTGTCATTTCCTGACAGCGACGACCATGAGTTTCAGGTGCTGAGTGCGTCTCGCCTGAAGATGCCGGGCTATCGATGGAGGAAAAACACCCGTGGGTGGCACAAAGTTTCGCTGTCTTGATTTTAATTCTGGGAATGTGGGCCCTAGCTAGTCGAAAGGCTGGCCGAAGCGGCAAACTAGCCGCAATCAGAGGCAGGTGAAATCATCCACTACGTACCCGTTTTCGATAAGAAGGAACATAATCAGGAAGTAAGGTTTGGCCTGCTCGTGGGCTTCCTAGTCGAATTGGCAGTTGCGTCCGTCGTATGGGTCTCAATTATGGCTGCGAGTGAAGATCGACTTCCACGCCAGAGACTGCATCCTTAACGAAGCGACTGCATCCGCAAAGCGCCTATTTAGCTCGCTGATAAAAAGATAGCCAGAGTTCTTCCTTGTAGATATAATTAGCTCAATGCTAATGTTTCAGCCATCGAATTCAAGGTGGCCGTTGCCTTATTAACACGAAGGGAAGTTGGCCCCGGTGATTAACAACCATAGGGAGCCGCAATCATGAAATGGGTAAAGCTTCCCAAATATTGTGAGTTGAGCGGTGATACGGCCAATGCCGTTCACGCCCGTCGGAAGAAGGGCCTCTGGCTGGATGGTATCCATTGCCAGGTAAGAAACAACAATCTTTGGATCAATGTCGAGGCGGTTGAAAAATGGGTAGAGAACGGTCTGTTAAGCTCGCGCAAGGCGTAAGGATCCGCACCTACTCCAGCGGCAACCAGGCCATTGAGATTCAGTTTCAGTATCGGGGGGTGCAATGTAAGGAAACCCTGTCAGTAGTTGATCCCTCCAAAAAAGGTGACCAGCGCTACGCAGTCAATCTGAAAGCCGAAATCGAAGGAGCCATTGCTAGAAAGACATTCCAATACGAGGAATATTTCCCGGAATCCAAGCGGGCACGCCTCTTTGGTCACGCCAATTCCCAAATTACTATCCGAGAACTGATTGAAGAGTGGCTTCAAGATATTGAGCGCTCCCACCCACACAGCACCTATCGGTGCTATCGGAAAAGTTGTAACGCACATCTGTTCCCGCAGTTCGGTGATATACGAGCGCGCGATCTAACACCACAGCATATTCGCACCTGGATTCGAGAGCGCACCGGAACGTTAAAAAGCATCCGCAATGATCTAACCCCGCTTCGCGCTGTTCTGGACCGGGCGCTGAACGATGACATCATCAACCGTAACCCTCTGGACAAGATCAAAGTCAGCAAGCTGGTAGATCGCAACCAGGCCAAGACCGATTATGAAGTGGATCCTTTTACGACCAAGGAAATCAGCAAGGTTCTGCAGAGCGCTCTGACCTACGATCCACGTATTCGGAATCTGCTGAAATTTGCATTCTTTTCTGGGTTGAGGACATCAGAATTATTCGGCCTGCAGTGGGGCGATGTCGATTGGGAGCAACGTGAAGTCCATATCCAGCGGGCCGTTGTTGAGCGTAAGCTAAAGGAAACCAAGACTAAATCCAGCAACCGGAGAATAGTTCTGCTACCTGCCGCCTATGAAGCGCTCAAGCACCAGAAGCAATTCAGCTTTGTTGGCAGTAACTACATCTTCGTCCGACCAGGTGATAAGGGCCCGTTCATCGACTATGAGCATTTAGAGCGACCCTGGAAGCATATTCTGAAAACGGCCAAAGTCCGCTATCGAAATCCATACCAGAGCCGCCACACCTACGCGAGTCACTTACTTTCAGGAGGAGAAAATCCATTGTTCGTGGCACAGCAAATGGGACACAAGACCACTGAGATGATCATGCGACACTATGGTCGCTGGGTCGAGCAAGGAGACCAACGTCAGGGACACGTATTCGTCTCTGATTTCGGCCAGGGAGTAAAAGAGCCACAGTCCGTCCTACACCGTTGATGGTAATTATGCCTCTGCGGCCTAATTCAACCGGATTTCTAATCAATTTGAATGGATACTATAATTGCCATATTTTGTAGAACTGGTAACTATAGTGGCCAATATTAAACCTACCAATCGCCGTTCTGCCGTTGTATTCCCAAAGTATCGACGTATCCTGGAACAATTAGGTGAGAACATTAAACTGGCGCGCAAACGCAGGCGCTATACCCAAGTCTTGATTTCCGAACGCACAGGCCTTAGCCGATTAACCATCCGCAAAATTGAGCGGGGAGATCCAACCGTTTCCATTGGCCACCACGTGGCTGTATTGGGATTGGTTGAAGACCTCAATAGCGTTGCACAAGACGACAGGTTGGGACGTAAACTTCAAGATATTGAATTGATCGGGAAACACGAAAAAGCCGTATAAACTAGTACATCACCATCACAATAAACTAGGAGTCATTTGACATAATAAACTAATTATAGTAAAACACTATAGACTAGCAAATCGGCAGTATAAACACAGGCTTCAGTCCTCCCTGTTTCGCAATAGGCAATAGAGGAAGCGTTTTAACATGGCTACACCATCAGAAAAGCTGGCTGAATCTCTTGGGGTCTTGAAAGAATTGCAAGATCAGGAGACTGTTGCCATCAGATCACGTGACCTCAGCCGCACCCATCGCGAACGGTTGATAAAAAACGGCTTTTTACAAGAGGTCATAAAAGGATGGTACATCCCTACACGCCCAGATGAGTCCCATGGAGAAAGCACTTCCTGGTATGCCTCGTTCTGGGATTTTTGCGCCTCATACCTAGAAAGCCGGTTTGGCACAGACTGGTGCTTGTCTGCAGAACAATCCCTAGCGCTCCACACCGGAAACATGACTGTTCCCAAACAACTTCTCGTCAGGACAAGAAAGACAACAAACAACGTCACCAATCTGCCCCATGAAACATCGATTCTTGATATCCGCGCTGAAATACCCGACAAACCAGATACCGCCGTCTACAATGGCCTCCGTCTATTCTCGCTGCCTGCCGCACTCGTAGCATGCGCACCTGCCAGTTATCGACAAAACCCAATCGACCTTCGTGCAGCCCTTGCCATGGTGAGTGACACCTCTGACCTGCTCGAGCATCTTTTGGAAGGAGGCCATAGCACTATTGCAAGTCGCTTGATTGGAGCCTTTCGCAACATAGGCCGAACAGACCTTGCCGATACCATCGCCGCAACAATGGAGGCAGCCGGCTACAACATCCGTGAAACAGACCCATTCGAGACGGCCAGTCCGATGATCTTCGCAAAACGGGAAAGCTCTCCCTACGTCACCCGTATTCAGCTCCTCTGGCAACGCATGAGAGAGGATGTCTTGTTGGAGTTTCCGGCCGCCCCCGGATTAACAACGGACAAAACGGCTTACCTCAGACAGATTGATGACCTCTATACTTCAGACGCTTACCACTCCCTTTCCATTGAGGGGTATCGCGTTAGCCCTGATTTAATTGAAAAGGTTAAGTCGGGGGCATGGAACCCGGAAGAGGATGATGCTGACCGTAACAACCGCAATGCGATGGCGGCACGTGGATACTGGCAAGCATTTCAGGCAGTCAAACAAAGCATCGCGAAGATATTGGATGGCAATAACCCTGGCTCCACAATACGTAGTGATCACCCAGAATGGTACAGGGAGCTTTTTGCACCTAGCGTAACAGCGGGAATTCTTCGCGCGGGAGACCTCGCAGGTTACAGGAATGGGCCTGTTTATATCAGACAGTCCATGCATGTTCCGCCCAACAGGGAAGCTGTTCGTGACCTCATGCCTGCTTTTTTTGACCTATTGGAAAAAGAAATTGAAGCACCCGTGCGAGTGGTACTTGGTCATTTTGTTTTTGTCTATATCCATCCTTATATCGATGGAAATGGGCGGATAGGTCGATTTTTGATGAATGCTATGATGGCTTCCGGCGGCTACCCGTGGATGATAATCCCTGTTGAAAAACGCAGCAGTTACATGGCAGCTCTTGAGTCGCCCAGCGTCCATCAAGACATCAGGCCTTTTGCTAAATTATTGGCGAATCTAACTATGCAGAATTAGGCTCCATTTTCTCCATGGAACGTGAGTGGAACGCAAATTAAGAGAAATTCTATATCCTATTGAAATTAAAAGGATTTATTTGGCGGCCCTGAAAGTTCAAGTCTTTCTGTGGGCGCTATTTCAATGCCAACAAGGGCGGAACTGGACATCATCATTGAAATGCTGGACAGCATCAAGGCCTGACACACGGCCAGCAATAACAGATTTTTTTTCATTTATTAAAATCAATTGAATCCTTCGGATCCAAGGTTATAACATCGACCACTGGAAACGATAGTTATGGAACGACAGTTATAACGCCTCTGCCTAAGTCTGCCTCTGCCTAAGTCTGCCTCTGCCTAAGTCTGAGTGAATCAACCTGAAGTGAGAAATGATCAGAGTCAAGGTGCAGAATCCTCACAATAGTCGAGTTAATAACAGGTTATTACGAAGTTTCTTAACACCGAAGTTCACTCTTTCTCATTCAAGATGGCTCATTCAAGATGGCCATTCAGGACTTTTGCAGAGATTCCCTGAATATCATAAGTGTGGATATCCAGATGCAAATAAAACCAGATGAAAACAATGCATATCCATTAATCCCTTTGATGCTTGCGAGTGATACTCGCTAGGATAACATCTTATCGACTACTTACTACTTATGCTGAGTAGCACAAATTGAATTATACGATGCGAGTGACTCGATGCGCAGCAAATATGCCATATTTTCGTCAGTCTGGGATATAATCCGCGCTCCTGGGACAGCACTGAAAGATACATCATCTTCCCCGGGTACCAGAATCTACAATCACTGGACAGGATAAATCTCCAACTTTTAACTTCAACTTCGAACTTCATGGAACTATTAGACTCTTTTTACAAACTAGTGCAAGTCATTCTTGTTGATCTGGTACTAGCGGGAGATAATGCCATTGTGATAGGGCTCGTCGCAGCCCGTTTCACCAAAGACTACCGTCGAAAAGTCATCTTCTATGGTGTCGGCGTTGCAGTTTTGCTACGCATCATTTTCGCCCTACTAACTGTTCAGTTACTCCAGATTCAAGGGCTGCTACTATTCGGCGGGGTGTTATTACTCTGGATTTGCTGGAAACTCTGGCAGGAACTCCGAACTCCCGTTGCTCTGCCCGAAGAACTTGATGAAGACGGCGAGGTTAAAGAAACCCCACCGTTACTCTCGGCTATTTCCCAGATCATTATTGCCGACCTATCCATGTCCCTGGACAACGTGATTGCAGTAGCCGGGGTCGCAGATGGAAATAATACCATCCTGGTTATTGGCCTAACGTTATCCATTGTGTTCATGACCGTTGCCGCATCTTTTTTGGCCAATGTCCTACAAAAACACCGATGGATTGGATACGCTGGTTTAGTGGTGATACTTTATGTGTCGATAAAAATGATTACCGAGGGGTATATTCAGATATTCGGATAGCACTTTAATGCGTATTTACGTAAAATAAACCCCGTTTCTAGCGAGCCTGTTATGAAGTAATTTTATCATCTCATTGGAGAATAGAGTTTACTTATTTCGTTATTTATCATATTCGCCTTTAATTACAATCGCACTGATTCTCTGACATGTCGATGAAAAGTTTTGTTACCCCTAAGCGAGTTACATCGCGTTTAAAACAGTTTTTACGAAATGTATTTTTACCGATATTCATTTTAGCCACTCTCACGCCTTTTGCATTTGCGCAAACCGATGACTATACATCTGCATACATTGGCTACCATCTGAATAATTTTGAATATTCAGAAAAAATATGGACTGAGTTGGCCAAAAATGGCGACATGAACTCCCAATATGCCCTCGGGGTCATGCAGTTGCGGGGTGAATCGACTAACTCTAGTCCCAAGAAAGCGTTTGAATGGTTTAGTATGGCCGCTGAACAGGGTCACTCAACTGCGATGTTCAATGTTGGCGTGGCTCTCTGGGAGGGTTCTGGCGTCGAACAGAATAGGGAGGAAGCGCTGGTATGGTGGGAACAAGCTGCCAATAAAGGAGACAGTGGCGCTCAATTCAATCTTGGACTTGCCCATTATCTGGGAGAGGAAAAACAACGTAACATTGAGGTTGCCGCAAAGTGGATCAGCCTTGCAGAACAGCAAAATCATCCTGAAGCGAATCGAGTACTGCAGGCGATCATAGACGAAAATCCGGGTGTTACATCAAAAATCGTCTCTCAGGGGACCGTTGCGCAACCAGATAATCAGACGGGTAGTGAAATCGCTGCTCCATCGACGGTGGAAATTTCCTCTCCGGAACCAGCTGAATCGGAACCAGAAGCAGTAGTAACGACCGATCAGCCTGAAGAAACCCCACCCTCTGATACCCAAACCTATTGGAAAACTTCACTGGCATCCGATCTGAGATCCAGCCCAAAGAAGAATGCCCCGGCTTTCCTGCCACTGCCTGCTGAAACACCAGTGGATGTTATCCAAACCCGCGGTCAATGGTCCAAAGTCACCCTACCTGAGGGCCTGAAAACCTGGATTTATAATAAGTATCTAATTACTAACGCAGATTCTGGAACGGTCAACGGAACTAACATTCGTGTACGACCTAATGCTTCCACTGATAACGCGACCTCACCACCACTTGGCATCTATCGGAATGGGGATGAAGTCAAGGTATTGAATCAATACGAAACATGGGCTCAAATCCGGGCACCCAAGTATATCGGTGGATGGATACCCACTAAGAACCTGGTCAGTTATAATGATACCAAGGAAAATCGCCAAGCACTTTGGGCACTTCGAGCTGGCGAAGGCCTCTAAGAAATACTGACCGATGAAATTTTGTTACCCTTTCCCAATCAGGGTGCCGCTATTGCTGATTGTACTCAGTTTACTCTGGCTTGTTAATCCTGTTTCCGCCTCTCAACTTAACGAAATCAAAACACTTATTGCCAGTGGTGATCTTTCAGATGCCCTTGCATTAATAAAAAGTGAACTATCTATCGATCCAACCAATGGCGAAATTGCTTTTCTTGAAGCAACCATTCTAGAAAAAAAAGGCAACGTCGTAGAGGCTATTGATCGTTACCAGCTACTTACGGATACTCATCCAGAGATGCCGGAACCCTACAACAACCTCGCTGTACATTACGCGAACAACGGTGACCTTGATCTTGCTATTGAGTCATTAGAAAGCGCTCTGGGAACCCATCCGAGCTACGCCACTGCGTATCAAAATTTAATATCCATTTACAATCAGATTGCCAGTCAATCCTATCGGATTGCCCTTAACTCCGACGCTCCCCCGGAATATGCGCAACTCACCTCCATAACCGAGGCATCTTTTATTGGTTTTCCGGTTTCTAATGTGGTGATACAGGAAGAAACGATTGAAGAAGCGGCCCAGGAAGAAGTTATTGTAGCCAGCAACGACACAACTGCAATACTGTCGAGTAGCAGCGGTGTTATCGACACAACCCAACCTATTGCTGAGCCCGATGATATTCCATCCCAGGAAGATACAACCACACAAGAGGGAAGATCTGATACAGAAGTATCCGCTACGAATGAGCCTGTGGATATCACATCGGTGACACCCGATAATCCCGATAGTGAGACATCAACCCTTGACACGGAACAGACCGATATAATCGATGTCGAAGTAGCTGTATCTGAGATCGATACTCAAATTGGCGATGCTAGTGATGAACAGATAGAAGAAGTTGTAGCAGGTAACGACAGTGAAGTCGTTGTTCAACCTACAAGCGACGAAGTGACCTCTGACACTGCCCAGCCAGAAGCTAATACCAGTGTTATCAGCTCAATCAGTGATGATGAGATTTTGCAGAATCAGCAACTGCAACAGCAAAAGAATGAAATTATAAAACAGCTGAAGCATTGGGCGGAGTCATGGTCTAGTCAGTCCGTCGACGAATACCTCGCCCACTATTCTGGTAATTTCGTTCCGAGAGGCATTTCCACACTGGAGGCATGGAAAAAACAACGGGAAAGTCGCTTACTTTTGAGAGATTTTATTAATGTAGATATTTCCCAGTTTAACGTGGATATTACTGAGAACGGCGAACGGGCAACCGTGAACTTTACTCAACACTATAAGTCCAACGTGTTCGAAGACACGATACGGAAGACTGTCGAGCTAGAACTGTCTGGAGAACAGTGGCTGATTTTAAGCGAACAAATTTAATTGACGAATACAATTTAATGGCTTCTTTTAAACCATTCTTCACTTTTCTACTCTGCGCGTTACTTACTCTTTATACTCTGGCATCTCATGGAGTATCCGAATATGAAAATGAGGTCATTTCTTCCATTGAAGCAATTGAAAAAGCGGATATCAATCGCTCGATAAACTCAATAAGCGAAATTGTAAAAAAATATCCGAATAGTAAACTGGGGCATTTAATGCTAGCGGATTTACTATCAGTAAGAGCGGGATCCAGCGAACTGGTCAACCGGTTTTCCCAGAACACGAAACAATTGATTGGACTCAGGGATGAGATAAGACAAAGGTGGGAGTATCTTAAACACCCTACCCCGCCTACCACGGGGATGATCCCTTCCAGTATTATTCAAACCTCCCAGGACCAGGAATATGTCCTTATCGTGGATGCCAGTAGAGCCAGGCTCTATGTGTACAGGACAACCGATAAAAATTATGAGTATGTAGATAGTTACTTTATGACCCTGGGTAAAGGTGGTATGGATAAACGTAAGGAGGGAGATACCAAAACACCGATTGGAGTCTACTTTGTGACTGGTTATATTCCCGGCGAAACCCTACCCCCCCGATACGGACCCGGCGCTTTCCCAATTAGTTACCCAAACGAACTGGATCGCATCCATCAAAAGACCGGATACGGAATTTGGATTCATGGAACAGAGCCAGAGAACTACAATCGAATTCCCTTAGCCAGCGATGGCTGCGTTTCCCTTAGCAACGATGAATTTCTGGATATAAAGCAATACATTAAAACCGACGGCTCGACCCCTGTCATTATCGCAAGAGACTTTGACTGGGCTGATCCAGAGACCATCGAGGAAAACCGAAATCAATTTAGTGCCATTATAGACAAATGGAAGGACGATTGGGAGAGTCTGGATCTGGATCGGTACCTATCTCACTATTCCAACGACTTATTTGACAACGGCCAACATGACTATCAAAGTTGGGCTCACCACAAAACCCGGGTGAACTCAGGCAAGCAATTTATCAAAGTCAATATCAGTGAATTGAGTATATTTTCCTATCCGGCGGAAAAGGAAATCGTAGCTGTAAAGTTTAAGCAGGAGTATGAAAGCGATACCTATAGCAGCGTATCCTTAAAAAAACAATATTGGTCCAGGGCTTCAGATGGTAAATGGAAAATCATCTACGAAAGCTAAAATCAGATTTCTTATCTCTTCTCCAGTTCTCCTTAGATGGCAGGTCCAGCAGTAATTAGCTTAAGGGCTTATGTTAACTTTTTAGCGACGATGTTCTTTTCAAGCCAAATAATGAGATCATCAAGGATCTTACTCACTCGAGATTCCGTAGGCATTTTCACTGAATGAGGTAATTCGACAGTGATTACAGGGATGTTTTTTTGTTCCCCTGCATACCGCCCCAATGACCCGGGAAATGTACCCAATTGCTTACCTTCCAGAATACCCAGACTGACAGGAGCATTACTGCGGTCCTGTGCATCATAATCTACAAGATTATAGGGAGCGTGAACTGTGATAATGATGTCCGGTTTGAAAAAATCGATTTCCTGAATAAGCCATTGAGACTCAGGTTCACTGGCCGGGTTTCTCCCAGGAAATTTTCTTTCTGATCGTTGTGCGAACTTTCGCCAATAGTCGATGGCTAGATGATGCCAATTCGGAGTCGGAAGGTTTCGATTTAAATCTACTCCATTCGCATTCGTGCGCGTTGGGGTATCATTAAAGAAACCATCGGGATTAACCAATGGCACAATACGCCAATCACCCAGGTTCCTGCCTTTTTGGGATAATTCTGACATCCAATAAAATACGGACCCGACCGAAGTAAGTTCGTCTCCATGGATTCCTCCCAACAGCAATACCCTTTTCCTAGAGAACGAATCGTCTTCGGATAAAAGGTCTGTATAAAATATGGGTTCACCGTTAACTGATTTAACATTTGCGGTATGAAGCGCCGAATGTAAACAATGCCCAAAACTGATGATAGGTAGTGTTTTGTGAATTCTGTCGCAAAAGTCGATATTTCCCGATGACCTGACACTATTGTATAAAGGCGTATCAAAAGCTAGTTCTAATTCCTCCAGAGATGGGCCAGATATCGGAGGAGACTGAATAGTATGCTCATCGATAACACGATAGAACGACTTGAATTCATAAGCCATCAGACGAAGGGGCTTTTCCGGACCAGATGGGCTGTCAACGGCTCCGGAAACTATCTCCGGTGTGAGATCTTTCGACGCCGTGAGGTCAACGATTTCCTCTTGGGATTGAATATCCTGATTCAGGATATCTGGCTCTTTCGTCATTACGATATTGCCACTTAGGGTTGTGGAGATATCTTTCGTTTTTTCGGGCTTACTGAGAATGAATAGACTAAATGATTTATACTCAAAGGAGCTGTCAGTGATTTCGTCCCCGTTATGATACCCTGCACTGGAATTCCCATGCATCGCTTCCTGTTGGCATGCGGCAAGCAGTAATATAATGCCCAACTTCACAGGCAACATCTTGCCTGTCAAAGGGTATATTTTATTTACTGACACATTCATCAAATATCAATCAGGGTGCACAGATGTTACGTTCCTACTTCCCTATATCACGGTTAAATAGCACTAATCCCAAAGGCAGAAACTGGCAAAGCAAAACTTCATTTCCAACATCCTGAGGTACATTTGATTTTATCATTCAATAGCCGCTATACAACCAGCAATCTTGCAAATAAATTCATGTTCACACTGACACTAAAAGAGTTGTTTCTACGTTAATTCTGCAGAGTTCCCCCAATCGTTCCCAATACGTCTCAGGGCCAATTCCTTGTCTGCGTCCAGGTCCCCCGTTTCCAAATCTGAAATTTAGTTACTATTAGTATTGTCAATTTACCAAACCATCCTTCGAGCCAAGAGTACGTTCCTCATGGGGAGTGCGCCCAAATACCAGACGATATGACTTTATGAAGTGTGAATGGGACGAAAAACCTGAGGCGATAGCAACCTCAAGCCCTGAGCGAGAGGTATTCAGAAGAAGCTGTCTGGCATGCTGCAGTCTGAGAGTAATATAGTAACGTTGGGGAGTGGTATTTCTGTACCTCTGGAATAGTCGCTCTAACTGTCTAAGTGAAATAAAAACATAATCGGCAAGTTCATTAGGGCTAAGGGGGTCTTCAATATTCTTTTCCATTAATTCAATAACCAATGCCAGCTTTGGAGAAACTCGAATAAATTCATTTTTATCCGCCATCTGTTGCTGGTCATTGGACGTCCTCAAGCGATCGTGCTGGCACATTTGCGAGATTTGATTGGATATTTCGGGGCCAAAATCCAGTTCGGCTAGTCGAAGAGCCATATCCAGGGCAGCAGTTCCTCCAGCACAGGTAACCCTGTTTCGATCATGCTCAACCAAACTACCAGTAACGTGGCATTGCGCGAATAATTCTTTAAAAACCGGGATATTTTCCCAATGAATAGTGCATCTATAACCATCAAGCAATCCTGCATTCGCAAGAATGAAACTTCCAGAGCTGACGCTTCCCATTTCGGTTCCTGAATTCGCCAGACTCCGTAGTTTCCCCATCATGATAGGGTCATTCATATGTTGACCATCGTTTGCTGAAACAACCACGAGTCGATCACACCCATGGACATCCATCAACGCGTTATCCACAGTAAAACTAAACCCGGCGCTGGAATGCACATCGTCTCCGTTCCATGAAGCTAATTTCCATTGGTAGGCCTGATACTTGAGAAACCGGTTAGCATTTCGTAGAACATCGATAACACAGCTAAAAGACAGTAGAGAGAAATGATCGCATAAGAGAAACACAATCTGTTTTTGAGATTCGATCTTCGGCATCTCTACACTAACGGAAATCCGTACTCTGGGGGAGCTCGATCCCTATCGATGGACAGGACTGCATAAATGATATCCACAGACAGATGGAATAGAAAAAACGCTATGCAGTAGGAACCGGAACCACATAGCGTCTTGGGTGTATTTTGATATTAGTCGTAACGCTAGCGAATATTACTGGCCAATTAATGTTTTCGCCTGTTCAACCCACTTTTCTCTTTCGATTCTTCCCTTGAAACTGAGTTGTTCGTTAATGATCGCAATGTTCTCTGCATCCAGCTCAGCGATTTGCTTAAAGGTAACAATTCCTAGTCCATGCAATTTCTTTTCCAGAACAGGACCAATACCGCTTATTCGGGTTAACTCATCGGGCCCAGTGTCCAAATCATCATTGGTGTCGTTAGACAACAGGCTAGCCTGCACATTTTGAGATTCAGAGAGTGGAACATCGCTACTAAAAGATTCATCCTGGGCTCCATTTTCAGCTTCTAATTCACTTTCCCCAGCAACTACCTGCTCAGTCACGGAGTCTATAGAGCGTACCTCTTCATTTTGCTCTGTGCTTGTCGCAGTTTCATCAGGTTCAACTGACGCAAAAGTTGATGCAACCGCTGGATTTGACTCTTCTACGTAGTCCGTCCTGAAAAAAGGCGCGATGTCGTTAGCGATCATGCGTCATTTTCGACCTTCGGATCAGGACAACACCCAGACGACGATTAGCGGCGTCCCAAGGGGCTGACAACAGGCAATGGCGAGTAATGTTTGCTCTCCGCCGTTGGGTTTTTCAAACAAAAAGAAAGCGATCATCCACTTTCTCAAATTCCACGCGCAACCCGCCATCAGCAGATTGATACGGTCTCCTTCGGCGCCCTTCAGCCAGCTCCTCAATAAACGATGATCATGCTTCAAATGACCGATGATCGGTTCTATCGCACTTCGTTTGCGACACAGTATCCGTTTCTTCTGGCGTTGATAAGCATTGTCCCGTTTCAGCGGAGGACCCGGTAACATCACCTCACAATCCACTTTATTCTTCGCTCCCCGATATCCCCGGTCAACCACCGCCAGCCTGATCGATGTCTCACGGTGGGTATGGGCTTCTGTCAGTGCTGCTTTCAGGGTCTTCGAATCATGATCATGTTCGTCATGACTCACCACCCCACAATCACCTGTGACTCCTTCGTCGCCACCACTGACGCCTTGCGACCATACTCATACGCCTTGTGATCCTTCCCCTTGCCCACGCAGTACACAGCAGGATCATGCAGGGAGTAAACCTTGTTCCTGTCTTTGGGCTGTTGAGACAAAACACGTTCGTATAACGCAAAGTTCGCTTCCTGCGCCGTCAGAACATCGATCGGTAACTTCCGTTGGCATTCCCCTGAGCAACACACCCGCAATGGTTCGTAATCGTTTCAACGCCTTGTTCGCCTTACGACGTCGTTTCACGTGACGGAAATGACGACATGCCAAACGAAGTGACCGCACTTCCTTTACGTACGTTCGGCGTTGTTGTATCCCGTGTAACTTCGACAGCTTGTTCAGGCGATTGATGATCCTTATCGCCAACTTGCTGTCTGTCGGGTACGTGATCGCCTTCTCCTGTACCGTGGTATCTACCAGTACTGTCCGCTCCTCTGCCAGCTTCCCATGCAGTTTTACCGACAGCGAAAAGATCTCCCTGACTCCCTCCGACCCAATCCGGTTGCGGAACTTCACCAGTTCCGTCGCATGGCACGGTACCTGCGTCTGGAAACTCACCTCACCACAGAACACCTGAAAGTACGGGTTCATCTTCCATTGATCCACCACCGATTCATCACTTAAGCTGTACAGCTGTTTGATCATCAGCAATCCGCTCATCAACCGGATCGGTTTCGCGGCCCGCCCCTTCGCGCTGTAGTACTGGCTCAGGGAGGCTTCAAGCGATGACCAGTCAAGGGTATTGCCAAGGGCAATCAGGGGATGGGACGTATCCAGCTGATCAACGATGTTGAAGAAACTGAGTTGATCGTCATTCACCGGGCTGTCAGGTAGCATATATACCTCGTGTTCGACCAGAAACTGAACGCCAGTTTAACAATTCCGGTCGATTCAAACCAGGACTATATCCAGTTTATACTGTATATGTAGCCTTTTCGGGTTCTTCAGGAACGACTACGTAACTACCCGACTTTTTTCTGAAATAGTTTTTTATTGAGCACCACAAACAACAAAGACAGGTCATATTTCTGCAATTTTTCATGTCAGACATAGTTATGTTTCCGTTTAGATTAGAACCTGAAACCGAATTTTATCGGCATCGCGAACATGACGTATTAGAAGTTATTCTGACAAATTGTCTTGGATATTGTGGTTTATCAATTATTGTTGGTTTTCCTATGCAGCGTTCTGCATTGGCCTAGTGTTGATACTGGGGTAATACTGGATGAGAGAGGACCTGCCAGGAAAGAAACAAAGACAGCCCAAATCCAATGAATGTCGCCCCACTTATCCGATTGAAGACATTTAGTCTGCCTGGACTGTTTAACCATACACGAATTTGACTGGACAGATAAGCGTAAAGAAATAGAACTGGCCCCTGGATGATGGCCATTGTTAGGGACAGAATACAATATTGAAGAAATAGCGGCTGATCGAGATCGATGAATTGGGGAAACAGCGCAATGCAAAAAGCAATCGCCTTCGGGTTGCTAGCGGTAACAATCAATCCTCGACGATAGAGCTGAACGGCTTTGAGCTGCCTTACCGCATCAATTTGCTCACTAACACCCACTCTCTGTATTTTTGTAACCCACAAACGCAAACCGAGAAAAACCAGATAACTACCGCCGACCAATTTCACCACGGTGAAAATGGACTCAGAATGTTCCAATACGACTCCCAAACCTGCCACAGTAATCGTGGAAATTATAAAAAAGCCGCTCATATTTCCCAAAATCCCGAATATTGCTTTTCCGGGTCCGTGTAACATGCCATTAGTAATCGCCAATACCACCGCTGGGCCCGGTGATATCATTACCA
>WLWD01002108.1_pt1 | contig 96190 bp, 62 predicted proteins | sample 6712731 | NCBI WGS metagenome assembly WLWD01 (sample SAMN12718690, study PRJNA576275) | sponge metagenome | isolation source: marine sponge | host: Mycale hentscheli | place: New Zealand: South Island, Marlborough, Capsize Point | collected 2014-11-01
CCCTAATTTCAGTCTGGAGTCTCTCCATCCTGCTCTGACACAATACATCTATGGACATTGTTGATCTTCTTGGACTATCTCTGTTTCTCTGCCTTTTTTTTTTTCTTGTATACTATATAGCGGGTAGAACTTAATTCAAGTAGTGACGATGTTTTACCAACTATGCTCAGCTCATAAATAATTATTCGTGAATACACCAACCGTTAGTCGTTGTTGTTACTGACACACAAGCATATTAGTATGAGTAATAGCACGGGTAACCGTGCTATTCGGGATTAATAGCACGAGTAACGTGATTGAAATAGCACGAGGCGAAGCCGAGTTTTATTTAAATTGCTTTACGAGTGCTATTGACCCCTAATAGCACAGGTTACCCGTGCTATCACTCGCTCACAGTAGGCCAGCTTTTTAAAAAGGCTTTTGCAATTGTAGCTACACTGTATCGTTCACTCACTATGTCCTTATTTCAGGATTAGCTTTCGCTGGAACTTTTTTTCAATGTACGATTCCTTCTAATTGGTTGTAAAACATTCCGTCTAATACGGGTAGAGGTTCTGTGGTAAAGAAGGACATTGTCCCCAACTAGCAACTACTCAAACTGTACGTTTCCAAGGTTAATGCTCTATGTTTGCGCACTTACCCGTACTATTTCACTTAGCTACTGAGGTATTTCACTTAGTTTCCACTTAGTGACTGAGGTATTTCAATTAGTTACGCGCTATTTCTCTTTGCCTGTGCGATTTCAATTGAACAGCGATTTTTCCCATACATTTTTTAATGGGCAACTTACGCGTCATACTATTATTATATAGACTACACAATTATATTATAATTTTATATGCATGCACAATAAGTGAAAAATAATGTGAAATAATTCACACTCATTATTTTACATTGAGTGACTGAATCAATTATGTCCTAAAATAAAGTACTTATAGCTTATTATTATTATAATTGAAACGTAGTATCAATAATGATTGATTTAACATTAAACTGTGCTTACCATGTATAGAATAAACACCAAGTAAACATTTGTGCAACATCAGAAATATTTCAGGTGTAAAATGTTTATTACTTTGACCATTGGTATCTTTCGTATTCATACACATTTTAATCTAATGTGATATATAACAATACATGATACTACCGTCATTATTGCAACCTTCGTTAGGTACACAAAAAGAAATTGGAAAAGCTTGCAAGGGGACCAAAGGAATTAATGAATTGAATCAATTTGTAGACAATGTTCTATGGAATGAGAAACATCTCGTGAAGGAAACTACCTTTTTAAAAGGTGTAATACATTGGTCTATAAACGGTAAGGTTAGAAATCAGTGTTATATATGTATGTGTACATTATTTTAATAAATACATTTTTCATCAACATAATTTGCCAGGTATAATCTCAGGCCAATTTAGCAATTCTGTAGCCAATAACCCCCAAATCACCCTCCACTCCCCGTCCTCATTCAAACCTCTAGATTTGGTGGCTGTTTAGGGTTTGATGGTACAGCCTTAGGAAGCCTACAGAGTTTATCAATGTAAATGCTAGATCAGTCTAGCTGGAATATTAAACATACATTTCTAGGATCAGGTGATCTATGATCTAGCAGGAACAGAAGTGTGAGTGTAGGAAGCTTAGCTTTATGTTGATAATGACTGTCATACTATTCTTTGATGTTAATGTATTTTCGTGGATATTATTTATGTTGGAATATATGGTCTTACATGAAATTGATTTAGAAATAGACAGAGTAGCCGTGTCTGAAGTCTTGGTACTTAGTTGCTTGGCATCTAAAACCACATAACCATTTCATTTATTTCATAGTTGTCTTTTATGGTAGAAAAATAATAAGAAATAACAAAGAGAGAATTGATTTTTTACCTTCTCATCATTTTTGGAGAGTACATGGACTGTACAACCACTAGGAGAGGTAACACTAATTAATGTGCTTTAGTATAAAAAAATATATCAGATAATCATGTTATACATGCATTGAACACAACTAGCTAAGCAAGAGCTTTAATTAGCAGCATGACTGTTGGTATTTCTTCTTCTTAAATAAGACAAAACTAACACTGTAACCACTTTACATAGACAGAACTAACAGTGTAACCACCACTACAATACTCGTGGTTCTCCTGCAGTCACAAAGTAAACTTGAGGCTAGTACAGTTTTTTTAGCATACATGTATTGGGAATCTCTCTGTTGTATAAACTGAGCAGTAGTTTTGATAATTTGAAGTGGTTATGCTATGAATAAGACTGTGGTGGGCTTTAGGGAGTTTATGAGTGAGTGTGTGTTTGTGTGTGTGTAGTATGTGTATGTAGTATGTGTGTGTAGTATGTGTGTGTAGTATGTGTGTGTAGTATGTGTGTGTAGTATGTGTGTGTAGTATATGTGTGTATTATGTGTGTGTAGTATTTGTGTGTAATGTGTGTAGTATGTGTGTAGCATGTAGTACTGTTAAAAAGTGAAGAAAAAAAAACTCTCCCAATACTTTACATGTTATACCAATCCAGAAGATTCCATGTCAGTGTATACTGCTGTTATGACAATGACTAATGGTGATGTACTTGAGCACAAATGGCGAGCGAGCCTAAAACTACACTATTGTTAAATATTGATTTTAACTTCTAGCACTCAAGCTACTAAAAAACAGGGGAGTTTTTTTTTTTAAATACATGTATACGGTATTGGTTTTTCAATGCCATAGTAACCACTTTCTACAACTGTTTGAACAACAAGCAACAACAAAAAACAAAGCAAATCACGCTATTCAAACTATTTCTTTGTTATATTCTTTAGTTCATTAGTAGATCTAACGCACAATACTTTCACACCATTGGACATACCTACACAAAACTTAGCTACCTTCGTGGTTAGTCTAAGGCCAAAGAATTTTGAAGTAAACACTGTTGTGTAAGGCTTATAACTATGACAAATAGCGCATTAACTTACACCGCCACTAACTCGAATAGAAATGAAACTCCGGGGATTTTTTAAGGTTTTAACTGCACCCGCAAAGGACATGAAACAAACAATTCAATTTCTTGGATGATATGGGTAATTATTGCTAAACCGGAGGATTCTGTTTAGTGAAGTTTGGGACGGGGTCTACCACCAAACTAACGCAAAAATCCGGGTCAAAGTACAAAATGACATACATACGTCCAAACATATACATAAACAAACGAACAAATTTCCCCAATTTTCAATTATGTTACCCCTGTAAGTGTCTCGCTCATTCGCCAATTACCTCATAACTATGAGCAGACTTGATTTTTTGGGGGAATAAACTTTGGTACACACTTTATTATTTCAATTACTGGGCAGTGATGAAATATTTCACAATTATATTGGATAACATACCAGTTCATTATTATTGTTTTCAATTAACATGTGAGAACCTGTTAGATACAGTCTTATCATTTTTTATTTGAACAATCTTAATCAAGATCTTGACTGAAGATTAATTTAAGATTTTTTAAGATCGTGATTGCATAGATTTCACCAAGAATGTATAAGAAACAATAGGTTGTTATTTAAAATTTTGCGAGACAAATCTTAGCCAAAATATGGAAGATTTATCTAGATCTTGACTTCTAGTATTTATTCAAGATTTACAAAGATAATTCTTAGCCAAGAGTGTGCAAGATTTATTAAGATCTTGACTGCATGAATTTATTCAAGATTTAGTATGATAATTCTTAGCCAAGAATGTACAAGACTTGTCAAGATCTTGGCTGCTTGTATAGTCAAGATTTATCAAGATAATTCTTAGTCAAGAACGTGCAAGATTTAGCAAGATAATTCTTAGCCAAGAATATGAAAGACTTGTCAAAATCTTGAAGGTTCTTATGTTTAGAATTAAACTTTACAATGTAAATCTTAGAATCAACAAGAAGAGCTTGCAAGATGTTGAACATTCTTGGTAAGATTTTTTTACCAGGATAGTAATAACATGTGTGTATTATATGTGTATGTGTAAGTATTGTGTGTATGTAGTATGTGTGTGTAGTATGTGTGTGTAGTATATGTGTGTAGTATGTGTGTTTACTATGTGTGTATAGTGAGTGTGTGTAGTGAGTGTATGTGTAGTGTGTGTTGTGTGTGCTTAGTATGGTGTGTAGTGTGTGTGTGGTAAGTGGGTGTGTAGTACGTGTGTAGTGCATGTGTGTATATAGTATTGTGTAGAGTGTGTAGTAAGTGTGTGCGTGTAGTAAGTGTGTGTGTGTGTAGTATTTGTGTGTATATTCTTTGTATGATTCTGAGTATAACAAGATTGTGTGGCTTTGTCATTTAAAAATTCATAAATCAAGTAAATAAAACATCCGGAGATGAGGAGGATTATACTGTCAATACACAATGGTGGCAACAATGACCATAGCAAAATGTTTTGAAATGATTGTAAAACAATTTTCGTATGGCTTGTGAAAACAATAAAAACATGTCAAGTGCCCTCAGTATGAGGAATAAAACAATGTGTCCATATTATTATTATAGTCATAGGTGACAATATTTACATAGTTCCTGTTATTTGGCAACAATTGACTCTGATTACTGTGATAGTTTCTGTGGGTGTTGAGTTGATGGTATTTCATATTTGCTACAAGAGTGTGTTTATATTTCTTGCTATTCTGAGAATAAAAATTTTTCGTGATAATGTTACAAATACTTCACAGCTTCTGCTCCTATGACCTTTCTTGTTGATTGCTGAACTTGAAAGTGAAAAGCTTCAAGATGCAGTGATATATCAGGCATTTTTGGTTTCCCCTTTTTGAAATTATCAAGAACTACATCTTTTGGTTTTTCACTTTTTGACAATTATCAATCACTACATCTTTTGGTTTTTCACTTTAGAATTGATCAATCATTGATGATGGCTACAGAGCTCAGACATGAATAGCTTTTCTATGAGAAATTACAATACATACTTTACCAGCTTTTCATTTCTTGCCTGATTTAGAGGTATCATTATGCTCCTGTTCCAGATCTGATACAGTAGTAATGGGTTGTAACGGGTCTAAAATCAAACTGTAGCCCCTCTATCGCTCTATATAATATGTATTCAATAAGTTAAGAAGTTTATTATTACTACTAGCAATTACCCCGCCACACCGTGGCACCTAACATACTAATTTGTGCAAATTAGGAGTGTAGTTGCATAAAGTCGTTTTATCCATGGTTTCCTTCTCCTGCTCTTATTTCCTCAGCCATCTTGGCCATGTCTCTCTTTTCAATGAGGATTCCCTTCTCCTCCTCTGTCTTCCTCTCCTGCTACCTGCCTTTTCTGTGTATTTTCTTTCATTTATAGCTACATCAGTCAGGTCCTTCTCAATTGCTTCTATTCTATTTTTGTTTACTCCTACATTCCCCTGATTCTCTGCCTCATACCCATTATGGTTAGCTACTGCCTCTCTTATACTTCCCAACTCAGGTCAGTGACCCAGTGTTTAGTTTTTATGGAATACAATAGGTTAATAAGGTACTTCAAGCTAATGTAAACTGTTAGGTCCCGATGGTTAAATGGTTTGTGTGCGCGCTCTATCGGTGGTTGCAGGTTTTAATCACAATAAGGTTGCTTTTATTCTTCCATTGTTTTTCTCTTGTCAAATATTTTCCCATTCAAGTAAGGATATTTAACGATTTTGATAAACTCATGAATTATTCATGAATTCACACACCGTCGTCAGTCACCATCATCGTCGTCATTGTTACTGACACACAATCATATTTTAGTCACATCAGTGCACTTTTTTTCACTTACATTTCTTAACTCATATAATCATGTATATACCAACCCAGCTAGGCTTTATTCACCTGATCGTTATCGTAGTTATTATTCGTCTAGTTAATGACAATGCTTTGCCAACCACCCAGCTCGGATAAGGAATTATTCATGAACACACATACTTCTAGCAGTTATTTAGAAGTGTTGCTGACGATGCTGTACCAACCTGTTGATGATGCTTTACCAACCTGTTGATGATGCTTTACCAACCTGTTGATGATGCTTTACCAACCTGTTGATGATGCTTTACCATCCTGTTGATGATGCTTTACCAACCTGTTGATGATGCTTTACCAACCTGTTGATGATGCTTTACCAACCTCTTGATGATGCTTTACCAACCTGTTGATGATGCTTTACCAACCTCTTGATGATGCTTTACCAACCTCTTGATGATGCTTTACCAACCTGTTGATGATGCTTTACCAACCTGTCGATGATGCTTTACCAACATGTTGATGACACTTTACCTATGTATTACTGCAGATGTACTATTCTGGCTCAGCAAATGAATAGTTCATGAATATATACCATAGTATTCATTGTTACAAATGTATTATTATACTGATTATTGTTTGTTTGTATTTGTAACCAGTATAGCTATCAAGTTTGTTTTTTTTCCATTGTCCAAATTCTTATAACTTGTGCTGTTGTTTAGTAATTTTAACCATGCTATTGATACAGACATTCAGAATTGCCATTGTTGAATTTAATGATTTGGTGTTAGTACAAATAAGTACTTTGTTTTCATGTCTTGAAATGCATTATTACATTGTAATAAATATACAGTTGCTGTTGGTAAATATAGTTGCTATCATCACTACATCATTTTTGCTAATATTTTGATTTTGTTATTTTCTATAGTATCTGATGCTTTTTTTTTGTTTATTTGTTAATTTTTCCAGATCCATCAGAGAGATTTTTTAGTAAGTTGGTAAAATTCTGTGTGAAAAAATGTATTATCGGGTTTCTTTAGTATGAGTAATAACATGGATAACTATGTATTAATAGGATATGCGGCTAAGCTTAGTGCTATTTCATTTGGTTTATGTATAATCAATTACTATCTATTCCAGATAGCTGAACTGGTCACCATGCTATCACTTGCTAATAGTAGGCTTGCTATTTCATCAGTTTCACTGTAGTGACTCTGTATTGTTTCCCCGGGTTGTCAGCTTTCAAAGTATTCTTGGTTGTTGTTGTTTTTATTATCTTTCTTCGAAACTTCATTCTCAACATATAACTACTAACTATGTTTAATACAAATAGAACTTCTGTACTAAAATAGCCAAAGCTCATTGGCAATTTACTCAACTAGAAACTACTGAAACTGTAATTTCCATGGCTAGTGCTGCACACATGCACACTTATTCGTACACTTATCTATTATAATATTTCACTTTTTCCGTGCTTTTTGACAATTTTTCCAATACATTTTAGAATGGGAAATTACGTGCCGTATGAAATATAATGAACTCCTTCTTTTGAATTTCCATTGATTAAAAGAATACTTGTGTTCCAGTAATTTGTTTTGACTTGTCTTACCACATGTTGAGCGCACTACATAAAAGTATTCCAAAACAAATGATACTTGGTATAATCATGAGCATGCTTTGGTCTAAATCACCAGGTACATTAACCAATCTCATTCTACGTTATTAAAACTAGTGTTATTTAAAATCAATTAGTTCATTATTAGAAAAAGTTAAGTTCACAATAATGAAGAGTTCGGGATTAAAGTGTATATATTGTTTGTATGACCAGTTTAAGATAATTAAAGTGTTACATATGACACTACATTTTGACTTTGCTTCATGAAGTCAACATAGTACTGCATAATCACTGCTAGGGTCACTGAAAGTGTAACTACCTCAAATAGAAACTGCTCAGCTAGGAAGGTAATAAATTCAGTTCTCGCACAAGAAAATATGTTAAATTCATGTTTAGTATGTGTAAATGTAGATGTGTGTGTGTATGTGTGTATTCATTGGCGAGCGAGCGTAGCAAGCGAGACACTTACAGGGGTAAAAATGAAAAAAATCGGGGATGTTTGTTTATTTATTTATATATATATGGATGTACGCATGTCATTTTGTACTTTGACCCTCCGCATTTTTGTGTTCGCTCCGCATTCGACCCCGTCCCAAACTTCACTAAACAGAATCCTCCGGTTTAGCGACCATTACCCGTATCACCTTAGAAATTGAATTGTTTACGGCTTTGAATTGTTTTGCGGGTGCAGTTAAAACTCAAAATCTTATGGGAGCTCCATTTCTATTCGAGTTAGTGGCGATGGTAAGTTAATGCGCTATTTGTCACAGTTATAAGCCCTACTCAACAGTATTTACTTAAAAATGCATTGTCCACTAGACGAACCACAAAGGTAGTCTTGCGTAGGTATGTTCAGTTGTGTGAAAATATTGTGCGTTACAACTACTATTAAGAATATCACAAAGAAATTTTTAAATAACGTGATTTGATTTTGTTGCTTCTTTTTCAATTCAAACTGTTGCGGGAGCGGTTACTATGACATTGAAACCCCTTTCCCTCATACGTAATTTAAAAACTCGACTTTATTTTAATAGCTTGAGTGTTAGTTGTTAAAATCAAATTTAACAATAGTGTAGTTTAAGGCTCGCTCGCCATTTGTGCTCAAGCACACCACTAGTAGTGTATCTCAATGTGTGTTAGTGGTGTGTGTGTGTTTATGGTGTATCTTACTGTGTGTTAGTGTGTGATAGTAAACTACACATGATGTACAAATTGATATAAGGCCCAAAGTCACTGATTAGTGGTGATTTGCGTGAGTAAGATACATGTAATTTACCATGCTGAGAGGGTTCAATAGTAGTGGTGTTTGGTTATACATGCAGGGAATGTAGTAATTTCTACAACAATTAATGGTGTCATTTTCAATTGTTTACCATCATTAAGAACAGTAGCAATTTCCTATTCATTGGTTAAACATACTTAAATGGGTTAAACATACTTAAATGGCATAAACATACTTAAATGGCATAAAAATTATAACTTTCTCTTGTTTTCATTAAATATCCAGGATGAATACAGTCAGTTGATATGAAGTTGAAGTATAGCCAACTTACAATATTATACTAGCTCAGCTAAGAGGTTATTAGATAATATTTGTACATAAATTTTCTCAATTGGGCCATGTAACCAAAGGGAAACAGCTTGCTTCCATCAAAATTGTACACTGTCAATTAATGCAGTCACATTTCATAGCCATGGCTATTAATCTTGGTGAAATCCCTTCTTTGAAATTTCTGAGTATTAAAAAAATTATCAGTTTCCCTTGAATTCTCATATTCATGTATTACGATGGCATCTTGGAGTCATTGAGCAAGTATTCAGTTATTGCCAATTATTTTTAGATAACTGTAACAAAATAGTTTCTTATTAGATATTATTTTCTGTGTTAGTGGTAGCTCCTATTCTATCTCGATGTATTTATTGGTTCTTGCCATTTGACACACCCTCATGACTAGACAAACAACTAGCTCTCAGCTATTTAAAATCACTAAAATCAGTATTTGTTCTTGCTTACATTAAAATAAAAAAGTTATTTAATTGTAGTAAGTACTTGAAACAAATAATTCTTAATTAAAAGAACTAGGAAAAAGTTGAATAGTTTCAAGTTTAACACTGCTGTTAGAAGAGTCCCGTGAGAAGCCCTAAACTATTGTTATTGTAAAATAGGAGTCATCCTCCTCTGTCACACACACACACACATACACACACTACTAAGCATGCAAGTACATACATATTTATTACCTTTTTTCAATTGAACGTGTATAGTACTGTCTTGCTGGCTTTTGTCGCTCGCTTATTAAAAGGATGTGTGAATGTGATCGCTATCAATTAGTTGAAGGTTTCTCTTTAGTGTATCACCAATTATAATAATTATAACAATAAAAACAATAAAACTTTTTATTATTATAATAATTAAAATTATAGTATCACGCACCTCTGACTAGCATTTGTATCCTATCAAGACATGCATATAAATTAGGACTTAGTTTGTAGGACCACTAAGAGAAATGGAAATCAGTATTACAGATTCCCCCATTTTCCACCAACCTGCTCCAAAACTCTGGGGGTTCTATTGTACATTATTTTGTAGGCAGTGGCTAAACACAAGAAAGTACATTAATTTTAATTTCTACATTAATTTTTTTGATTAAGTCATTCTCGGCTGAAATAATTATAATAATAGCAAATTTTTTTCTCAGTTTAACAGCCAATATTTTTAATTATAACTCAACCCAAGTTATAATTAGTTAAGTTATAATTAACTATATTGGCTGTTGAAAAGAGAAAAAAATTGCTGTTATTATTATTATTATTATTATTATTTTATGTTGTATTCTATGCGTTATAATTAAAGGCATCAACTCAGAATCAAGGAAATTATTTGACGATGTTGACACATCTTATTTGGAGCACACAATGTCAAGAATGTACACAAATAAATTCAACACAATTTGTTCACCAAAAGAGATTAACAGCATGTCAATACCTTTGACGCATTCAATGTTTAAAATACTCATTAACAATAACATAATATCTCCTGTGATGATTGGAATTGTTCTTCTAGTGATTACAGTTCTTCCAAAAACCACAAGGTTAATTTGCCATTTTATATCAGTATTGCCATTAAATGCTTGTATTTAATACATATATATTATTCATTTGATACAGGAGAATATCACGAGTCTGTTGGCTTAGTATTTACGCGAGTGCCGCAGGCACGAGCGTAAATACCGCCAATCAGACGAGTGATATTCTCGGGTATCCAATGGATAACAAATTTATTAGGTACTGCTCATGCGCGAATACCTTGGTAACAAGAAATTTACCTAGGGGGACGTAATAACCCAACGTAATAACTATGAACACAGGTGATATGGAAAAATATTGCCCTAAGCCACATCCTGTTTACTTTAATGCATTTTCTATGTGGCAACAGTTATCAGGCTCTGTTCAGTACCTAATAAATACTAATAATGATATGTTTTCTGTAGTTGCTAGTCTCAATGATACACAGCTATTATTGTAAAAATACTATTGGTTATTATTATACTGACTAATTTCAATTAACTTAATTTTCGAATAATCTGTCCTTACAAAATGACTAGAACATTATGATTTTATCTAGCAAATTTTTTTGGGGAGAGAAGCTCAGGCAAATCCACTTCCCTCTTTATTTTGACTGCTCACGGGGAAAACAGGGCACAACATACCACACATGAAAGTCGGGGGAAAATACCAATTTACATACAAATTATGTACGAACCCTGAGGATTGAATGTGTACATCAGTAATTGTTACAGCTACAGCTTTTAATATACTAAGAGCTCAGTATCTGGAAGCTATAGATGAAGGTGTAAGTGCATGAAATATTTGATGGGGGCCTACATTGTGCCCCATTTCACTGTGCATGGTTCCATATAAATGCTGTGATAATGGAAAAATCAGCTACAGAAAGCACAGGTATCAATATTGATGAAGCTTTATTCTGTAAGTATCTAACCATAATACGTTGTGTAGTATAATATGCCAATATAAGATGGATAGGAAAAGTTGAAAACTGTGGAGTTACAACTCCCTCTTTTTCCCCTCCCCCCCCTTCCCACACGCACACACACACACACATGCACTCACATTGTATTATTTGTTTTTTTGTTTGAAGACGGTGGAAAGAGAACAAGACACACTTATTTTATTGTCAGAGTTTTGGAATAACCCTCACTGCATTAACTGGACTCATGTCCCCCCTCAATACAATAATATCTGCTCTTTTTATTTGATCATTAACTCTGTTAAAAGAGGTAACTATATGGCATAAAATAATTAAAACATGGCAACTTGAGGAATTATCACTAGAAAAATGCCCTCCTCCTCGGACTTTTCCCTCTGGATCGGGACAGTTATCAGCGACAATTTGTTGAACCCATGATTTAACTAATACATATTTTTAGGTGTTAGTAAATGTTATTATGTGTATGCTCAGAAAGTAATTCTCATGTAAATATTGAATTGTACTGATGCATTTGTTGTTTACAGGATACTAAATATGAATGGGGATTTGACTTATAATGATTGCAGCCCTAAAGATACATAATTTGATATGATGCATTGTTGAGCAACCCCAACATGAACAGACATATTATAGTACATCCTGGTAGTTTAACTTGAACAATAGTTTTTAGTGGGAGCACCTTGTTTGTAATCTCACCTTAGATCACTGTGAGACTTGAAATAACTCAGATGGAAGCTTATCGTCTATAACGTGTTTCACGCAGCCAGTTATTTCATACAGCACTGATTGGCAAGTGAAGTATTATCGACATATTTTCGCCAGAGTCAAAGAAGCATTGCTAAGTATTAGCCAGAATCTGGACAATTTTTTTCTTCTTGGTTGTCAGAGTTTTCAAAATAGTGACCATTGGTAAAGTACATACTTCAAACCCTATCCATCAGAAGGAACGCTTCTATGTTTTACGTTTGTTTACTTTTTCGTTGTCACAATAAGCTATTTTGAATCATTTCTCGTAGTTATAACCTTTTTGATTACCGTCAATTTTTTGTTTTACTCTACCATTTATTCCACGGATATTTGATATGTTTTATCATTGTTAATCATTTATGGTGTGGTTAATCATTATTAGTTAATGAATTATTCTTTTGGTCCCTTGTAATATCTAGCTAGTGTATAATATTGCTGAGTAAGGTCGAGCCTTTGGTGTTTCATTTCAACTTGACTGTTATCATCATAAGTCTGATCTCTTCCAAGAAAATAAAGGGGAAATCTTGAGCAAACCCTGCTGGATCAAGTTTACCAATATCACGAGTAAAATATATTCCAAATATAACTTCAATTTATTCACTAGTGTAAAACTAGCAGTAATGTTAAAAACTATCTCCAAACTAGTTGGGACCTGTCATGCCTGCTGCTTTTTCACCGGATTTGGTATGCTGTTCAATTGTACTTCTTTGTTGCGGTCATGTAACTAGCCTAACTCCAAATCCACTTTTCATTTATTATCATGCGATCTCACTAACTTCACACCTATTAGAGTCTCACTTGCAAGCAAAGAAAATATTCCCAATTATTGATTGCCTTACCCCAAATAGTGTCTCGCTCGCCTGTTACATATTTAAATATATTAAAGTAAATTGTCAATATCATTAATGTTATGCCAGAAAAAGGAACTTCCGCCAAATATCAAATTACTTTGTCAGAAGTTTGTCAAATGTAAGTTTAACCTTCACTGCTTCTTGTCATGACATTCAGTAGAATAAAATGTAGGGGGAAATGTGTCAGGTATCTATGATCTAATGATTGTGTTCACAGATAACTAATGAAAAGTGCTACCAATGTGGCAATTCTTTGTAATTAATAAGATATAATACTTAGACTACTCTCCATTTCAATTTACAATATACTAGCCCATTACATCCATTTTTCATGTACATTTGCTGTGGAATATCTGTCATTTTTCATGTTTAATATTATATATCACTTAAATGTTGTTATTATATTCATGTCACTTAATGTAGTTACAAAGGAGGATAATATGCAATGTAATTATTATCTCAACCCTTTTAAAGTGTTCATTGGCACTATCACTCAAATATTTAAGAAGAGTGAATCGTTTTCAAAATTCTTCAGTAGTTGATCACTACTACAGTTGTAATGGAGAAGGTGAAACTATCCAGTGGCTTCTTAACAATAATGCTGCAGGAGGTTATTCGTCTCAAAGTGTTAGCAATGTATTTATGACTGTCATTGATAACATCAGCGTTTTAAGTACTCTTCTGTCTGCTTCAACTGTAAAGCTAACAAACACGGTGATGTTTGTATCCATTTTGATTGCATCTGCAAGAAATGCATCAATTAATGTGGAAGTAGCATGTACAAATAACATTGATATTGTTAGGATAAGTAATATTAGTCTTCCAAAGTATTATAACAGTAGTTCAAGGCAGCTCTTATCATCATCAAATAATGACGTAATTTTAGATTATATAGTTTCAGATAAAATATCTCAGAATAGTTTGGATCGTACTTATATAGTCATGTGTGGTAGTATCAGTTCAGCAGTAGGATTATTAGTAGATGATGAAACAGCTGGATTTAATAGCAATGATGAAGTTGGTCAACAACACAATGTTTTTAATGAAAACAATACTGGAGTCATTTTTCAAGGTGTACTTTTTTCTAGGCAATCATATGGAATTATAGTAGTAGTTATTGCTACAGAATTGTTTGACTTCAATTTATCTTGTGCTTCTGGAAATGATGCAGTACATATTCAACTAAAAAATGTACCATTTTCTTTGGAAATTTTGCCGTCCCACAGTATCAATATGAAAAGGACATCCTCATTTAGTAGCTTGAAACCCTCTCTTGTTGATAGTACTATAACAACTAGTGGTAAGTTAGAACAATTTACAATTTTAGAATAACTATATATTATACGTAAGTTTAATGAATGAAATATAATTTCAAAATATATAATTGTTTTAGAATATTGTTTTGGAAATTAAAGTACGTGGCCTATTTTAAATTCATCTACGTCAGAGGTTTAGGTCACAATGACTGGGACTATTTTATAACCTATAGCCTAGAAGATTGTCTTAATAATTATTTTGTAGGAATAGTACTAAACTCACATATTATTTCCTATGATAATTGGTTTGATCAAATTATCTAGTGTTTTTTTTCTTTTCAGATGCTACGAGTACTGATTTAATAGCGCCTGATAGAAACTCCAATATCTCACTGATAATTACTGGTGCTGTAATTATGTTTATATCGATAATCATAATAATAGGTGTTATTTTAATGATATTCATTCATAGGAAAAGGTAATAATGCCATTAAATTAATTTCTATTGTACAAAGCATGCAATGTATATTTTTTGCTGTTAACGTGATTAGGTTTTGAAGTAATTAATATAATATTTTTTTATTTTTGTTGGAGTCAAAGGCTTTGGTTGTACCAGCAAACTTCTAGTTCTAAATATTTTTTTACAGTATTCATGAATGACTGACTACTAATGTCTACTGATTTTGCATAATGATTACTTTTATTTAACCATAATGTTGTTTAAGCTTTATAGTTTCAGATCAGGTTTCAGGATTTTTAAGTCTTATAGTTTAAGCTTATATTATATATATATGGGCTATGCAATATATGTACAGCTCCATCAGTTGCTTAACTCAATACTATAATAAAAATGAGGATTGCTTAGTTATAAATATCATAAGTTTAATATTAGCTACTTGGTGCAGCATTATTTGAAGTATTTTTTTGTTTAGATCCAAAATTCGAAAGGTTATTATTGAGTAAGTTTTAATTAAAGAATTAGCTTATTAATTATTGTAATTATTACATACTTCAATAATATCTGGTTTCACATCTAGCATATGTATGTATTATTTTAATGCTATACTCAAGTAATATCATTCTGTTTATGTATCCCATGAGATTGATCATCAGTGGTATCTTGTACTTGATGTTAGCGGAGGTCTTGTTCCAAGGTCAGAAAGAATGTGTGGACATATAGTTTAAGAATGTTTAGTTGACCATTGCATTCCACCATTGCATCCTTATATCATAGCAACAATCTTTATGGTGCTAATTACAAACTAATGTGCTTCACCACAAGGGGAGTGAGCCAGTCTAACCGAAATATAAATTTGAATGCTAGCTGCAAATGAATACATTTGTTTTTTTTTGTTTATTTGTGTTATTCTTAACAACACACAACACTTTTGCTCACACTTACACACTTGTGCACTGAATATACCTGCAAAATACTTACATTTTTATTTTCTTCATAACTTGTCTATTGGACAATTGATTTTGAAGGTATAAACAACTAAATTTCCTCAGATGATATGTGTAAGGATTCTATTTATAGCTTCCTTTTACCAAAACTTAGATCAAAATGCAAGAATCTCCTCACTTTTGTATTTGATATTAATGCATTTATAATTAGCAAAAGTTGGTAATCAAGTGCCACTGTGTGGTGAGGTACTTGCTAGTTAATAATAATATTGGAATCAATTGTTTTATTCCATTAGTGCTACCAACACACAATCCAAAGATTCCAGTGATGAAAACAAAGATCATTTCAGGTATTTAAGGCAGATGCACAAACAACAATTTTACAGTCGAACTTCCGAATAAAGGACAAAATGGGAACACCAGTTTTGTCCATTGTCGAGAAACTGTCCTTTCTCGGAAATCATCCCTTATTGACTGTTTATCTAATATTTGATTGTACAAAGTGTATTAGATTATATGAATTGAGTGAAAAATAAATAAATAAAATAATAGAACACAGTATACTGGCTTTTCTTACCACAAAAAATCACATCAATTAGTCTGTTTTAACAATGAAAATTTTTAAGTTCACAATTCTGTTTATAGTTATTCCTTACTCTCTGACTTCTATGGTCATGATGCTCCAAATATGAGCTTACATTTTCCAATTGCTTCTTTGAAACTCTTTAACTTTGGTGAAGGAGAAAAAAAATGGGTTGTCACCATCATTATCATCTTCTCCTCCTGTTCATTAAATTCCCGCTTTAGCGATTGGTAAAAGTCAGGCTACGAGTAACTGGGCTGTGGGTTAGAAAGACACTTCATCTACCACCTCTGTGGACCCGAGATAGAACTTGTTGATTCATTAAAATTGTCTGAACTGTAGTAAATTTTGATATGTGTCAATGAATGTCCATTAAGTGAAGCACTTTTTGTATGGTGTAGCAATAGTAGGAATTTTGTTCTGTCCGTTGTCCGGAACTCGAAAGATCCGCATCTCGGAAGCTCCTAATATACAATTTTTAATAGGAAATTCATCCATAGTTTTATGTTTGTCCGCTGTATTGTGGTTGTCCGTTTTTCGGAAGGTCCGTTGAACGAGGTCCGACTGTACTCTGCTATTTTTTAACTTCACAAGTGAAGTGAAAAATTAGTGGATTGATAAATAATCAGAGTAAAAAAAATTCCACCAATATATAGAATCTTTGAAAAAAGATAATTGTTGTTGGTTTGTTGAGAGTGAGGCTGTAGCATAGAAGTACTCATTAACAGTATAAATACTAAATTAAAACGCTAGGTTGCTGGCTGATGGTCAGTAACTCAGTGGAAAGTGCTTGTACATTAAGCAAGCAGTCCTGGAGTAGATTCCAGTTGACAGCCAAAAACTTTTTATTCTGTAAAAAAAAAGCCTGTGAAAGAGAGACAATACATCTAAAATAATTAATTTGTGACCGGTTTTGGGAAAATCGAACAAAACACAGCATATAAAGGAGTTCTATTTTTCCTACCAGCAGGTTGCATGGGGTCTTGTGATGCCGTACTCTAATTTTGGAAGCTGTAGCACAAGCTGTCTTGGCCTACACAATACAATCTTTCAGTATTTTTATTTAAATTAATATTGCTAATTTTGAAAAACGCACGCAATATAAATGAGTTGCTAAGGCAAGAGGGCGTGCCTTTTATTCGATATACTCTTACTGCATATCTTTGCGACACTGAACCTGTTGTAGGCAGATTAAAAGAAGTCAAATAGACTTAATGTAGGCCTCTTCAAGAAATTATGTCGTCAATTGCGTGAGTACATGGATTATGTAGAAAACTAAGTGAATTGCTTAGCTACGGTTTTTTTCCACCGTTAGAGCTCACCAAAACGATTTCTTATTAACGCTCCATACACGAGTCGAACTGGCTAGTGTTTCTAGCCCCCATATTCATGCTCTGAACATTACACACACATTCATTACATTATTTTGATTCATGCGATAAACACCTGTCCACAAGTTCCTGCTGAGAGAGTCTGAGATTAAAGTTTGAGAACTAACTTGACTTGTTACACTCATCACATTTAATTAACTATGATATATTTTTTTTAGAAACATAAAAAATGATGAAATACACAAACAAAAAGGGATATCATCTAACTTGAAAGTATTTAAAGAATTATCTTCTCATCGGATAATGACAGATTTGGAACCGTAAGATTATAATACATAACAAGGAATATTATGTAGATGATTTGATTTGGTATATTATTTATTTTTACCTGTATCATATCATGTTCAAAATGTCCAATTGAATATTTCAAGTTGTGGTAATTTTTTCACAAACCACCTAGGAGGTATATTTTGTGCCTCAATTACGATCAGTTGCACTGCTCCTCTATTGGAAGGGATTGTTAAAAATTCCACATAGCATACTTCCCAATCTGATTAAGTCCATATATTCAGGTATTAGTGAAACAATACATGTTTTTTTTATCGTACTTTGAAAAATGTATAAGTTCAAATGAAGGATAGTGAATGATATGATAGTAGAGTGTAAATAGATTTTGTGGGATTTGTATTTGATAGTAACTATAGAGCATCTATCATTGAAGGAAGATTAATGATGAAAAAAGCTATGCAATTTTTTTTGTCTGTAACAATTCATCTTTTCATAAAATTTGTCACACATACAGTTTGTAATTCTGTCTGTATGATTAAGTTGGGCCAACTAATACAAACACTGCTATGCTATCTGTAAGACTGTACCAATGTAACCTTTCTTCCACTAGTCCACTAACCTATATATTATTTTATTTTATTTAGTACTGAACAGGGCTTAATGCCTGTATCCATTATTATAGCAAATGAATTGAAGTGAAAAGGATGTGGCTTAAGGCAATATTTTCTGATATGCTCAAGATAAATACAGTATTTCAGAATAATATGTAGGGTTCTAGCCAGGCAAGAGTTCACTCTGAGTGGTCAAGCTACTATAATTATATTATTTTTTCCAATTGCTTTTAATTGTTATTGTTATTCTATTTTTTTGTTTAACAATTACTGATATAAGGGTGCCTAAAATTAAAGTATAATATAGTAAAATATTAAGATTAGCAATAAGCAGATGCTTAAATATACACATTTTATGGCCTGACCAGTCAAAATTACCATCCTACAATGCTCAAGTAGTTGGGTAACTAACCCTCAGCACTAATGGCGAGAGGGTTACAGTACTCAGTTTATCTGTCAGTCAGTCTTTCAGTCATTCTGTCACACAACAAAAAGCAGATCTCGAAGATGGCAGCCTCCCGAAGAATGAAACCAGCATCAAAAGGTTGCACTGGAAATTATTCCCTTTAATGTGCCAGAATTTTCAAAAAAAGATAGTATTTTTAGGCTGTACGATTGTTAGCTATTGTTGGTAGCACCCCCTACGGTCACGCCATACTCACATGAGCAAATAATATCTGTGCTGCTCGTGGTAGTTTTGCAGCAAGCTATTTTCTCAGCTATTTATCAGAGTGCTTGGAGGTTCCCATTGAAACTACTGGTGAGGTGAGTGTCACTTGCATGTTAAGCTTCTCTTATGAAGACAACATTTTAAGTCTACCGCTTTGTTGCACGAGTTGCACATCGACTTGCTCAAGCTTTACATATTGACTTGCATGAGCTACATGTTGTAGTTATAAACCAAAATTGAGGTTTGTATGCGATTTATAAATCAAAATACAAACCTAATGATTTTGGTTTATAACTATTTTATAGCCCAAACATAAACAACGAGCAAAATATAGCGTTAGCTATCTTAGTAATTGTATTAAAGTACCCAAACTCTTCATTATTCCATTTTGCTTTGATCTGCCTTCCACCATAATTATGGTTGCTAAGAACTATATCAGACTTTTCCCCGCTAATACATTTTCTTACGAGCATACCAGACTGTATCAGATTTATAGTTCTTAACGACAAGCGCGGTCGCTCGGGTAACGGGCTATAAATTGGCATATTGATATTGATTCTACTACAAATAAATAATTCTTTTGGTCTTTGTAATAGCTTGCTTGAGTAAAGGTTCGCACCCTTGGTGCTTCATTAGATCATGAATTATTCAAGTAAAATTTTTGCCATTATTTTAATCGAGGGAATATTTTTTTATGTCATTCATAGTGGATGAAAAATAAATTCTCAAGGGTAGTTTTTTTTTTCAATCCACTTAATTATAATCAAAATATATCTTTTAGGTTCTCAGTAAGACGAAGAACAACAGCTCAACATGGAGCTCATTGCCATCGTGAAAATGATGAGTTCCGCGATGATTGGAGCAAAAGTAACTGAGTAAGTGAATCTAATGACCGAAACCTGAGCATCCACAATTAAGTAGAAGTATGTATATGTAGTAAATTTTAAATAAAAATTGATTTAGACTTCTATTATTTGTATGAAGATGGATAACCTTATTATGATTGCTGTAAGTTATTTTTTTCAACCTCCCCAAAATTTGAGGTTACAAGTACTTTTTTGCTATTTTCTTGGCCTTAATTTTATGCTGATTGGAAACAATTATCTATTATGATCCATTACATAAATTTTTTAGTAATGAAATAAATTTGGTGCACCAATTAATTTTTCAAATTTAACAGACCATTTTTCATTAGTGCTAAGTGAGTAAGGTCCAAGTTTAAAAATGATTTTTTTTCCTGGCCTAAACGCATCAAATTTTGAAAATGTTAAAATTCAGCCACTGCAAGGTGATACCTATCACAGGTATAACCATAAAACCATGGACTAATTTGATGAACCAATTAACTTAGCCTTTATAATGTATATAACATGCAAAAAATGAACTTTGTAGACACCTTTGGGTTTCCCTGCAGTTGAATACAAACCATAACACAGTCAAAATTTCAAAATCTTTATTCTGCTGAAAGCACTGTAACTCATAGAAGTTCTTCAATCAATCACTTATTTGTGCTATAGCAGCATATCATAATAATACAAATTTAAGGGCACTTCAGTGAAAAGTAATATCAAGGGGGTGAAAATTGAAAATCAATTATTGTATCCTATTATCAGCTACTTTCACTTATTACTAGAATAAAAAATGCCAAAATAGGTTTGTTCATTGTTTGTTGTTTCTTTTTCAAATAGCAATTACTATAGAATTATGTAATTTGAAGCAAACTTTACGTTACATTGTAGGTGTAATAATGATTATTTTTAAAACGTTATTACACAAGAACCACTATTATTGTTCTCTACTATCATTTGGCTTACACATTTTTTTTGCTACTAAATGCCTCATTTTGACCCAATTTGTTTTTGTGTATCAGCCAAAATATAGCTCTACATGCACCCAAAATAGAGATGCTATAAGTGGACATGAAAGTGCATGTACGTAACAATGTGCTCTCAAAAAGCCATTTTACTTTTCTTGCCATAGAAACCATATGTTCACACTAAATCACATACTTTTCAAAATATATTCCTTAACTTTTGACTACTTCTGTCATGCAACTTTGAAATCATTTTTATCTTTTATGCCTGAATCACAGTTTACGCATTCTACTGAGTACTACTAGTAAGAAATATCATACTTAGTACTATTATAACTTCTTTCTATTCGCTTGTCACTATAAAAATTAGAGACCAATATAATTAGATAACTGTACGTCCATCACTACACGGAATTACCCTTAAGCAGAATTGTGACATTATTATTATATTTTCAATATTATTTTTCTTGCAGCAGCAAAATAAGTGGATCCTGAATTGGTCACACATTTAACTTTATCAACAATCCATTTCAAACCAATTGGTCTGAACGAAATTGTCAATTGTTAGATACTATCATTCACTGTAGTTACACCTAAGTTAATATTTTTTTATATATTATATAATTATAAATAATTCAATATAAACAATCACTTTTATCAGCTATCAATCTAGATATAGTACAAAAGGATAGTAATACTTAGAGAAAAAGTCTACCTATTAAGTTTACATTTTTAATTATACTCAATGCGTTCTAACATTTTCTGTAGTTGCATGGATTATTATATATATTTTTTGCTGTCATCAGAGACACTAGTTATCGTGAGTAATCATTCAATTGACTCTTGGAGAGGAAAGCTAGTTTCTAAACAGACATTTCTAGGCCTGTATAGCTACTAGTAATACATTTTTAGCATAGCATTGTTAGCAGTATATTTCTTGGTTGCTATCATATAATTATACTTCACTGTTTATTGAATATCTGGTCATTCTTATTTCATACAAGCAACACAAGATAGAATACCTGACAGCACTAAAGTGAGAAGAGCTAGTATAACAGTTGCAGAATATTCTACAGCTTGGTCAAGATCTAACTTGGAGGCCCTAAATCACAAGATCTGTTGCAGTTCAATAACTGCTAATTTTTTGTAGGATAATAGAGAAATGGACTATTTACAATTCTGTAGAGCAAATACTAAAACTATCCATCTTCAATCTGGTGTTTCAGGGCCCAGTATTTTATTTAAGGCCTGCAATTGTGGCTAAGTAGCAGGATGTGGGAAAATTATATGCTATATAATATTACACAGCCTTTGATCAGCAATACCTAATAACAGCTGCCTTCTCTTTTGTATTTTTGCCTTCTTTCTACTATACCACCTTACCTCGCCTAGCTTTTTAGTTACAATTAATAGCCTTTTTGCCTTCTGTTTTGTACTTTCGCCTCCTCTTTGAAACCTGTGCTGCCAACCCTCGTCTGTTCTACCCACTTTTTTGTTACAGTAATCTCATTTACTGAATAGTAAATGTGATGACAATTTACCCCTTGAGGAATGACTATGTTTTACCACACGGTTTATGCTCATGAATTCTTTATGAATGCTCACACTGTTGTTGGCAGTCAGCAATACTGGCACACAAGCTTATTATTATATTGACAAAGTAAAACTATTATGAAACTGAACAATATTTCATTATTAAAGAAAAGTCGGAACATTAATTAATATTAGTTAATAATTATAATAAAGACAAATTAACAATTTGAGGTGAATAATGTGAATGACCTAGCTATTGAGCAAAATATAATGTGAATGACTTGGTCCTTAATAAATGAATATATGAGTTGGACAATTTCAGGAACAGTAGGAACAGAAAAAGTGTTTTCGTCTTTAAATACAATATCAGGAATTCTTTCACACTTTTGGTGGTACCAGTTACTACAACTTGGACAAAATGCCATATTGTCAACTTTATCATCCATTCATTTGCATGAGCAGTACAATTGTATTGTGATTCTCTTGGGATCAGGCAGTTTGATGCTTTCTTTTAGTTGAGATGTAAATGGTCGAAATTTCCCATTAGAGGGACTGGACATCAAATGTGCTCTCATTTTTGACTGTATATACCTTTACAAATAAAAGAAAAAAGTACAGTAATTTAGTATTGGCTTTACAGTATATAGCTAGTGTGGGCTGGTTTGGGAAACTGTCGAAACACTATTCCAATAGCTCGCACCTGGAGACAGCAAAGGTATGCTGCCACCAGAATCTCAGCTCTTAAACTATCCCTGGCTAACCAAGTACCCACCCGCAGGTTGGATAATGAGGATAGATTTAAATTACTTTAATTAAGAGACTGCACACACAACGAATTGAATGATACAACTGAGACTGAAGCACATGGCACAAAACTCAACTATATTATACAACACAAGACTCCCACCTACTTAGCACAAAATAATGCACACTTCCTGCTCTGATACAAATGTAACACACATACATACAACTGGTTTACAGCACTAACCACACATACACACTAATTTGTTCAGTACACACAAAAGACGATGACAATGACACAACTCATGCACACATAATGACGTCTCTCTCTTCTTCTTTATCTTCCTCTCCTTCGTCTCTTTCTCCATTTCATGTGGGCTGGCCCACATATAGCTACCTTAAATTTGCTGGATGTTGTCCAAAACAAAGGTCCACAGCAAAAGCAATAGCATAAACACCACAATCAGAATAACCCCTCTGCATTTGCGTATGTTCCATCACTGCATCAATGAAGTTTCCACTCGGTTTGGTTAAAACTGAAATGATTTTTTTGGTTCTGTTGGCAAGTGACCTATACTTGCTGTCATACACACGGACTAGATCACCACAAACACCTTCAATTGTAATCCAATGATTGCTGTTAACGTGAACAATCTGAATATACGGACTATACATTCTTTTGAAACTCAAATCTTGACTTTTCAGAGTATTTTGGAATCCAATTAGTGAACAAAATTGCCTTCTTAATATTCTTTGTGCTACATTAATGTGGATGTCTATCAGCCACTACGTGAACAATCTGAATATACGGACTATACATTCTTTTGAAACTCAAATCTTGACTTTTCAGAGTGTTTTGGAATCCAATTAGTGAACAAAATTGCCTTCTTAATATTCTTTGTGCTGCATTAATGTGGATGTCTATCAGCCACTCTCCTTGGATGATTGAGGGTAAATCCATCGTACCTGCGTATTAACCCAAACTACATCATTTGCCTCAGCAATAATTTTTTTTTGTACTCATTGAAACTGACTATCAATATCATTATCTTTTTGTTTGTCCATCCTATAACTGGTACACATAATTTGTTGTGCCTGCATAATTACACAACGATACTTGTATGGCAAATGTTAGGAATAACAGAAATACCTGATTTTCACTGACATAGTCACCAGCAACTTCATGAGAAGACAGGGAAAAACGACATCAAAAGCATAAGAGAATAGCTATACCAAAACAACAACCATATTATTATGTCACATTAATAAAGGCAATAAATACCCTTGTATCTTTAGAAGAAAATTTAGCCACAAGCACAGGTGCAATTGCATCAAACTGCTCATGAGTTATACAAGAAATGTTGTTGCTAGCCATTGACATGATCTCAGCCATAATTCCAGGTAACTTACTAAGATCTCGACGAGAAGAATTCTTAAATTTTGAAATCAGGTAATAATAACAACATGCATGTGAAGTGAAGGAGTAATAAAAACCAATACATTTTCACTGCTATATTCTGGAAATGAATCCAGAGTAGACAAAAACTTCTCAGCCAATTCTGTGGGATTTATACCTGTCAGCTTTTTGATAATGTTTACTGGCTTAAAATCTGTAATGAAACAAGCACACACAAAATAACATGCTTGACTAATGAATTGTTGCTGGTTTTAAGCAATTATATGTTATATCAATTATCAATGAAGTATAATAATTATGAAATATTTTATAGGACCAACTACATTGGATACTTTGGAATGACCACTCCATCAAATTCATGAATAATGTTATTATAAATTTGTCCATGTATTCAAAACAAAAATCAGCATCAGCTGACTCCATCCATTCCACTTCTAGACCAGGAAATGGAGAACTTGAAGGAATTTCATTGACATCGGATATGCCTAGCATTTTCATTGCTGCTGCCAATATATGTGCATGGACAACTAACACAAAGAAGTCATCACAGGCATTAAAATTGTCCAATGGTCGCTGAACTACATTTGTTCTTCCAAGTACATTTCGCAGCTGATATAGAGTGCCACAATCTGCCAAGGATTTCTTGCTAAAGTAGTGCCTGAATATTAGCTGCATTAATAAAAAACAAACTTAATAAGAAAATACTAGAACAATTTGTCAGCAACCATACTCCCATATACCTGCACTAATGGAAACCATTCATATCATTAACACACACACACAGGCCATTGATACACAACTTACTTACCCAGGAAAGTTCCTATGACTTGCCACTTCACCCCTCCATTCATTATTACCATTATGGTGACCACCAACTCACATTCTCAAGGCAACAGAGGTCACTAGTAAAGTGTTTAGAATTATATAATTTATAATTTACTGCAACAGCTCATTGAAAACAGTAGAGATGATGGGGGAAGCTGAGAAGGGTGTATGGAGTTGGGAGAATGGATTAATTACATAGCTAATATGCAAGTTTTCATTATTGGTAATCAGTAGTACCATGGTCATTCATATAATAATTTCATTAGAAATGATATTTAATTTACATTCAACCCAATTATGTCATCTGTAAACTTCTGAAATGTATTTTATTAAAGTTGTACTTGATAATAAATAACCGCATTCATCATATTCATGCTTTACTTATAAGCATAAATTGGGGACAAAGCATTAAAAAATATACTATGTACTTACTCCGAGAAAGTTTGCTTTGGTATGCCAATCCCTCTACAGCTGGTATAATGCCTGCAAACTTTCTTAGATGAAGAGTTGCTATTCACTCTGACTTTCATGGCTCCTCTTATTCTTGCAGCCGTCAGTTGATCCCTACCAAATAAGATTGGATGTAAAGTTGTTCTTTCCTTTGCAACACTCTCACCAGTGCTGCAATACTGCTTTTCCTGATGAACAACTGAAGGAACATACTCGTGGTGATATCGCAATATGTCAACCATTTCTTCCAGTTTATTCTCATTTTTTAACACAACACCAAGATGTACCTACATAATAATAATAACAAAAACATTAGCAACAACCAGAAGACTAATATGTGACAAAAAATATATAAAATTCTAAACAATGATAATGATATGCATGATTAATATGCCATTCCACCACATCTTCAAAAGCAAATTTGAAGTACTCCATGTGATTCACTAAAACTCGAGATATGATTGTGGCAATATTATCTTTAATTGATCTGCTACAGATGGCAAGAGGGAATTTGCTACAGTTTCGATATTAAGTTTGCTTGTGTCTGGTACAGTCTCTGAAAACTGAGAAGTGTCAATGCTGTTTAGAACGGCATAGGAATGAAAGTAATGTAGTGAAACATTTTGTTTGTCCGATCTCATATAACGAGTTTTGATAGTTTTGTCAATATTGTCACAACAAAATCTGTATCCAAAGCATTCTCTCATTGGTCCGGCCTCCTTGACAATATAGTGACTTGGCTCAAGCACTTGTGGTGGTTCTACAACTAATGGGTGAGAAGGTAAAGCTTGTGACTCAAATGCATTGTCATCATCATCATCATCAGTGTCACTATCTTCATCTTCTGAGTCCCTCATTGAAAACTCATCACCTGACGAACATAATTGAGTAGTCTGTTGTAAAAAATCAAGTGCATTGTCATTGTTGTGGCGGTCCTGTGTTATAGGAGGCACAACTACCTACGGACAAAGCAATTAGGCTTCTAAACCTAGATCGCGCTCCGCAATGAGGATCCAACACGCCCTGACTACTATATAACACGTCGGTGTTTAAGTTTTATCAACACGTGGAGAATCCCAACAAAAAGAATGAAATGAAGGTTTATATACGACACAAAAAGGAAATGACGTAATTGTTCTAGAAGTCCGTAATTCAGCATACACGTGGAAATGGCGATCTAGTAAGGTGTAGTTGCAGTGTTCGGAAAAGGTCGACACACCTAAAAAGTAGATTATATGGAATGACTAATTAGTAACATGCTAACTGAATAATAATAATAATAATAATGTGATGGTGGGGAGATCCACAACATTTCCCCCCGTTTAAATGACGCAAACTAATAATTATGTTTATAGATCATCTTGTCCATCCCAGTTTTGACGAGATAATGCATCAGCGTTCCGATTGAGAGGACCAGGTCGATACTTCACATTGAAAGAATACGGCATCAACTTCATCGCCCAGCGAGCAAGCCGGCCATTACAGAAGTTAGCAGACTGCAGGAACGAGAGAGCCTTGTGGTCTGTCTCAACCACAAATGAAACTGGACGCAAGTAGGGAGCAAAATGAATGATGGAGTCCACAATCGCTAAGCACTCAAGTTCAGATGCTGAGTAGTTCCGCTCTCTAGGTAGAAGTCTCCGGGACCAGAATGCAATAACAAGTTCATCCCCACCTCGAACCACGTTGAGGACGGCTCCAAGACCAGTTCCAGATGCATCGGTTTGAAGGAGGAAAGAGTCGGAGAGGAGAGGGAGATGGAGAGTAGGTTGGGAAGATAAACAACATTTCAAATACACAAACTCATCATACATATATTTATTCCAAACAACATTATCAGGGGCTACCTGGGAGATTGCTTCACGCAGATGCTGCGTGTGATCAGCATAATGCTCAACAAAACGTCTATAGTATCCTGTGAGACCCAGGAACTGTTTAACATGACGTTTTGTTTTGGGCTGCTTGAACTGCTTGATTGCAGCCACCTTACAGTCAGCAGGAGTCACCTGACCATTCCCGACTACATGTCCCAGGAACGTACAATACCGCTGGCCCCACTCACACTTGTTGTGGTTTGCAGTCAAACCAGCTTCTCTCAGCTTATACAACACCCTTTTCAAGTGTTCACAGTGATAGTCCCAAGACTGACTAAAAACTATTATATCATCTATGTAAACCCTAGAACAGTCCTCACAACCTACCAATACAAGATCAGCTAACCGTTGGAATATGGCTGGACCATTCCTGACACCGAAAGGCATTCTAGTATACTCAAACTTGCCCCATGGTGATGCAAACGCAGTCTTTTGACGGTCTTCCACCCGGATTTGAACCTGATGGAACCCTTTGTTTAAATCTAATTTACTTAAGTACTGAGCAGATGCAAGAGTATCAAGAATATGTTCAATGAGAGGCATTTGATATGGGTCAGGTTGCGTAAGTGCATTGAGCGCTCTGTAATCCACGCAGAGGCGCACAGAACCATTGGGTTTTGCAACAGTAACAATGGGAGATGACCATGGACTCTCTGACCTCTGAATGATACCAGCTTGTAACAGTGAGTCAACCTCCTTCCGCAATGGCTCAAACCACTTTGGAACTATAAAGTAAGGTTTGGACCTCACTGGCGCACTATTCCCAGTCTCTATACACATAGTAACCAGGTCTGTCACTCCTAGCTTACTAGTTAGAACATCAGGAAATGCATCTAAAACAGACTTCAGAAGAGATAATTGTGTTTCAGTTGGGGCAAAATTTCCCGTAACTAATTTAACGCCAGCTAAAGAATCAATCTCATCGTCTTCAACTACTGCGATACGATGTATTTGAGTTGAAGGACTATGGTAAGCCTTTAGCAAGTTGGCATGCAACACTACCTTATTCTTTCTTGCAGGATTGTGTATGGCATATGTAACAGGAGACAATTTCTCAGCCACAGGATAGGGACCATCCCAACGACTTCCTAGTTTACTTGACAAACCTGACTTGCGCACCAGAACTAAGGTACCAGGTTCAAACTCCTTCTCTTTACTACCCTTGTCATATACTATTTTCATCTTGGCTTTGGCTCTATGCTCTCTATCTGAAACTATAAGAGACATTTCAGCCATCTTAGCTTTCATATCCGTCAGCCAAGAGCAAAGATCTAATTGTTCACCTTCCTTGGTAAACCACGAGTCTCTAAGTAATCTGAGGGGACCATGCACACGACCACCATACAGCAGTTCAAAGGGGGTATATCCAGTGACAACATGTGGGGTATCTCTATAAGCAAACAGAGCATATTTCAAGTAAACATCCCACTCTCGCTTCTGGACCTGAGCACGTTTGATCATACCCTTCAGACAAGCACGCCATCTCTCCAACGCACCATCTGTTTGAGGATGATATGGGGAGGTTCGCATTCGAACTATCCCAAGTGTCTTACACAGGGACTTAACTACACCAGACATAAAAACACTACCTTGATCAGTTAACAGAGTGTGTGGAATACCATGTCTAGAAATGATTTCCATCAGTGCTTCAACAACTGCCTCAGTATCAACTCTTTTCAAGGTGATAGCTTCAGGGTATTTCGTATGGAGACACATAGCAGTTAATAAGTACTTATGTCCTCGAGGGGTAGTAGGAAGTGGACCAACTATGTCCATAGCCATTATATTAAAAGGTTCATTTAACTACAGGAAGAGGAACTAGAGGAGTACGTGAATTAGTGTTTGGGCTAGCTTTCTGACACCCCTCACAAGACCTACAGTTGTCGTTCACGTCCTTCCTCATACCAGGCCAGGTAAAGTATGGCACCAACCTAGCGTGAGTTTTATGATGACCAAAATGACCAAAACCCAACACAGAATGTGCCAACAACAAAACTTGATTTCTTCTCTCCTTCGGAAGTACTATCTTACGACATAATTCACCAAGTTCATCAGTACTCTCATGAGCTAACATACCATTATAATAACAATAACCATCAGTATTTTGGTCCGCCCTTTTCCTAATATCGGTTAGGGTTGGATCTCTCAACTGCTGAGTACTCAAAACCTCTCTGTCAGAATTATCAGTAGGGATACTGGGTATAGGGAGTTCAAAGGCATCTTCTAATCCCTTACCAGAAATGATATTCGAACATGCAGAGGGAGGTTGAATCTGATCAAGTCCCATGGGAGTAGCCAGAGAATGAGAGCTGGCTTCAAGGTCGGCTATTTCTTGAGCCTTCCTAGCCTTAGCCTGACTACGGGTTAACCTCACTGTATCTGAGGTACTGGCTTCACAAGAGTTACTACTAAGTTCGTGATGAGCACTACTACTAGGTTCACAAGGGTTACTACTAGGTTCGTGATGAGCACTACTACTAGGTTCACAAGGGTTTATGTCACTGTCACTATCATAATCATTGCCATACTTAGGAGGGAATGTGTCCACATCAGCAAGTCTGCGACGCTCTATAGCAGTTTGGATGAAACTCTCAAAGGGTTCCCAGCCCACATCCAACCCTATCAAAGCAGATTGGGGAAGGGCGTCATTAACCGCTACGTCATAATGACCCTTTACCTCACCAACTTCAAGTTTCACATGAGCAATTGGGAAGGTAGTTTCATCATTACCCTTAAACCCAGTGACAGTTATACTTTCACCAGTATACGCACCTTGTGGCACGTATTTACTACTAACCAGGGTACGAGTGGCACCAGTGTCAACCAAAATGTCATTGCAAGGGACACCAGAAATGAGACCATCTATTAACATTTCTTCAGAAGAATATAGAGTATTTATACATTGCACCTTGGACTTCTTCTTAGGACAGTTAGGCCTAATATGTCCAGGTTCATTACATAAGTGACAAATCGGCACAAACCGCTCACTCCTCTGACGACCCTTTACCAACACCGACTGCTGTGCATTAGTAATATCACTACCAGTGGTTGTGGGTTTGTGAGTGCCAGGGGTACGTTCCTGTGTAGCCTGAGACCTAGGTGACTCACTACTTGACTTCTCTTGTGTCTGTGACTGAGCCGACTGGTTCCAACCCCTCCTACAAGAGCGGGAGAACTGGAAGTTTCCTTCTCTGCTCTGAGTGGACCTAGTCGTCCCCATACACTGGGTAGCCAGATGCACAGCATCATGGATACTCTTTGGCTCAAGTACACGAACACGGGAAGCAATCTCCTCGGGCAAACAAGAAAGGAATCTGGATAAATACATAAATTGAATAACATCATTAATATCAGAACAATCAGACAACATTTTCTGGGTAATTGTTTGGACACGTATAGATAAGGTGTCCAAAGACTCGCCAGACCGGAAACGTAACAACCACCAGTCACGCTCGGCCGCTTCAACAGTTTCCCCTAGACCAGTAAGCATTGCTCGTTTACCAGCCTTAAAATCACTAATTATATCAGGGCAAGGTTTAATACGAGCTAAATATACTTCAGCAGCTCTCCCAGACAATTGGTGTTGTAGGTATTTACCCCACTGCAAAGAAGGAATGTTATTGGCAGTATAAATTTCTTCTAGAGACGAAAAGAACATCATAGTATTAGTACCTTCCTTCCACTTAGGAACCTCAACATTCTGCTTTAAAAGCCTAAGCCTAAATCCTTCTTCTATCTCCTTATGCTGAGCTAATTCAGTTCTATCACTAACTAACTTGTTCAGAATTTTATTAGTTAATTTCCGTTCCTTACGCTGCACTTTTTGAGTGGCCACCATAAACTTAGCAAGCTTAGCAAGAATAGCTGAATCGTAACTTTCAGATTCAGAAGTGGACTCGGCATCAGAACCACCCTCCTCATCAACCGCATCGACGATAGGTACAGGGTCGTCAACGGCAACCCGCGGATTATGTATGGAGGTGTCATCACTAACCACAGGGTCAACGGCGGCGGAAGAACCAGTCTCAACAGCTCCAGGCAAGTCAGCGTCTCTCTCAAGAGAAGTTGAAGACGCTTTCTCAGTCTTCTTCTCCTTCTTCTTCCTGCCAGACATTCTGAGGGAAAGAGAAAACTACCAAAAACTAATGGGAAAAAAAATACAAACAATAATATCAAAAAAAAATACAAACCATTTATAAGATCACAAGATCAAGCAACCAGGAGAAAGCTTTCACAAAGCTACTATGGATTAGCAACGCAACTAAAAAAAAACTGCGAGGCGACCAACGCACCAAGCAAAGGCACTCGAAAGCGAGGATAGCTACAGAAGAATCGGACAGTCACGGCTTAAGCGACTATCCCACCGCTGCCACCAAATGTTGTGGCGGTCCTGTGTTATAGGAGGCACAACTACCTACGGACAAAGCAATTAGGCTTCTAAACCTAGATCGCGCTCCGCAATGAGGATCCAACACGCCCTGACTACTATATAACACGTCGGTGTTTAAGTTTTATCAACACGTGGAGAATCCCAACAAAAAGAATGAAATGAAGGTTTATATATGACACAAAAAGGAAATGACGTAATTGTTCTAGAAGTCCGTAATTCAGCATACACGTGGAAATGGCGATCTAGTAAGGTGTAGTTGCAGTGTTCGGAAAAGGTCGACACACCTAAAAAGTTAATTATATGGAATGACTAATAACATGCTAACTGAATAATAATAATAATATTAATGTGATGGTGGGGAGATCCACAACAGTCATCTACATCTTGTAAGTCATTGTAACTTCCATCGGAACTTTCATCAGAACCACTTTCATCACTACTATCCATTTCACCCTGAACTAGAGAATTTATCTCACTCATAGATTGATTCTCCTAAAAAATGCATCATATTATTACATTATTTACAAAAAACAACAATATTTTTTCTAACCATGGATGCTTTGAGAATGGGAAGAAATGATTCCTGCCACTCAATGACAGATTCATCAATTTATTTCCTATACTGGAAAGTAGTCTGAGTAGTGTCATGCGAGATATTGACACATTCAACTTCTGCAGTCTTGCATACACCTTGAATGATAAAAATAATGTCATGGAGTTATTAGCATTTGCTACAAGACTTATAATATACCTGCTTTGCACAATGTCCTGCATAAAGAATCAGTGAAATTATCTTCTGCACCAAATTCATTCTTCTGTACTGCTGTTTGATTATAATGGATGCTATAAAGCAAATTGTGCCAGTTTGATTTCTGTGCTGGACTCTAGTCTTGGTACATGAAAAGAGGATATCAGTTAGAACAACTGGTGCATGCAGTTTCAATTCACTCAGAACGTTGTCCCATGTAAACATCTTCAAATCGTTGGTGTCAAGGTTCTTCAATACAGAATTAGTAGATCCAGAACACATTGCTTTGATCTCATGTCGAATCACTTGTCCAAGTTTATTCAAAATATGTGAGTGAGCAATATGGTCTTTAAAACACTCACTTATCATAGCTTTCTTGCTACCTCTAGCAATAGATTTGCCTATGTGCCTACTGCGAGGTGTTAGCAAGGTATAATGCTTAACTCCAGACTTATATTGAATGTCTACCTATAAAAGATGAAATGTGCAAAAGTAATTATAATTTATAAATTAATAAACAGCAAATGATACAAAAAATGAGAAATTTGCTGGAAATAATAGCTATAATAATAATAATAATAATAATAATAATAATAGTAGTAGTAGTAGTAGTAGTAGTAGTAATAATAATAATAATAATAATAATAATAGTAGTAGTCGTCATTCGTTGTAGTAGTAGTAGTAGTAGTAATAATAATAATAATAGTCTTAAATATGTCATGCAGTTGTATTATTAATTCGTAATACTTGTACTTACTTGAGCAGAAGGTGATGCTAGATCTGATTGGTCTTGCACATTCTGGTGCTCCTGGATGGAGTCGCTAGAGGATTAGAAGAATGTCCTTGAGACACTGATCTGCATGCCTTAGAAGCTGCTTTGGACACTTTTTCTTTGACACTGACAATTTTCTTAGATAGGTTTTCAAACACTTTAAAACAATTTTTACACATTCTCAAGCAAGCATTTTCATCAGCGAAAACTCTACTGTAACATAGACCTTGGCTTTCCACAGCTTCCTTCATTAAATCCAGCCAAGTAGAAGCTACTCCCATATTTACTGTACAAGAAGAAGCTGAAGAAGGAAAGCTCAAGTTACGTACATACTTTTTAGAGTTAGGAAGATCAGACCCGCAACCAACGCAAAAATCCATCGCTGCCGCATTCGCAAACACTCCTGGCCAGCACTAAACGTACGAGCATGCCACCCGGACGTGGCCGTGACGTCATTGGCTAATGCAAGCGTTGGAATGTGAGATAATTGGAGCACCCTTTTTGGGGTGCTGCTGAACAAGTCGTTGTATTGTATGTTCCCAGACCCTTCCCTTCCCCGCGTAGCGGTTACGGTTGGTAAATGGTCTGGCTACGCGAGACTAGTTCACTACAACTGCGCAGGGCCTAACAAACTCAGAACGTAGCGACTGCTCCTAACAACAGGACACTTAAGCGCAATCGGAGGGACGCTAAGTCGATAGTATCCCTCTTTGAAGGACCTAAGCAGTTTACATTTCCTCCGTCACAATACAAAAACTACAGTAGCTATGCTCTAATAATTAACCCTCAGCGCGCATGCGCGATAGGGATATAGTAGTCGTCCTGTCTGTTTGTCTGTTTGTCTGTTTGTCTGTCTGTCACACTCTGATTTTGGAGAATGCTGACAATTAACAGTTGATTTAGGTATGAACTTACTCAGGACGAAGATTTAGGACCTACCTTTTTGAATTTCGGGATATTCGTTGAGAAAAAGCGAAGCTTTCAACTCCGCGTAGGTACCAGCTTGTATGGGCAACGCCCCTGGAGAACGTCACGTTATGTAATAGCTACATTGAGGGGGTTGTCGTAGTATACTCAACAGTCTGCTTCCGGTGATGTTAATTTATCTGCTTACTCGGTAGGCTGTAAGTCGCATCAGCAATTGTGTTTGACCAGAAAATAGTACCTAAGAAATGTTTCTAATGATAGTTAGCTTAAATTTATTTCCCTTAGGTGACAATTTTACTACTTCTCTGCCAAATTTAACAGTTCATATGTTGTCTTCTTAGGTTTTGCAACTCTGACCAGATTTCCTGATTGCAACGCGTTATACATCTGTAGTAACAATGCAAGCATTTCCAACTGGAAAATTACATTTCCTGGAGGAATGGAACCACCAATAGCATTCAGCTTTGGACTGTTTTTTCCTACAACTCAAACTAAAACTGGACCTGGATCAGTCAAGTTTATTGGAGTGGAAGAGTTTAGTAATGCTAGTTACAGTGTTACTAAAGTTACCTTCAAAAATTCTGCCCACCTCAACCAAACTGTAATGGATTGTAATGGTGAAATAAACCGGTATATATATAAAGGTAGGTAGTTAACTGCATATGCCTATTGATACTAATATAAATTCACAAGGCTAGTGCATTGTGTGAATGACAAATTTAAGAAATCAGTTTTCATAAATAATTTTTCCTTTAGGTGATGAAGTCTCTTCAATCAGAATGGTTACTCGAGAAGAAAATTTACTCATAATAAATTGGGGAGTCCCAGTGGCTAACTACAATGCTAACATAATCAGTTATGCATCATTCAATCAAACTGCAATGATGCTAATGTTAACCAACACAAGTCTTATCATTTCAATTACATCATGTGATGGAATACTTGCAGAATTCAACATAGGTTAGTGATTTTTCAGTATTACTATAAGATTTGACTAGTAATTGTAGTAATTATCCTCAGTTGTTTACCACACAATTGCTCAACAAACTAGGTGTAAAAATTTCATACACATGTGATGTACATAAAACAGTCATGATTGTTATGATACACTTGCTTGCGTTCATGGCTGGATGCTAAACATGTGAGTGTAGCAGTTCTGGTCTTTCACTTTGATATTGGCAAGACTCTAGACTTCTTACATGAATGAGTGATATATACTGAATGTGTGTGTGTGAACTACTAATGAGGACAGTTCGGAATGTTGTGTCGTATGCTATAGCTATGATGGAATGACGAGTGGAGGAGTGTGTTGTGTGTTCATTAGCTTGTCATCTCTGAGTCAGCCACATGAGTATATTTCCAAGAGATGGAATTTTTATAAATTTCGATCGTAACCTAGGGTGATTATCATTAATTTTTGCAATTACCCCTGGATAGTGTCCTAGCAGGGCAAAGTTCAGCCATGAATATGAACTATTGACAAACCCCTAGTAAGCTTCTTTGCAATGAAGGTTCTTATGTCATACAATAGTGTTTTGGTATAGAAACTTGTACACACTTGGCACGTACCTCTACTGGTTACAGTCCTTTTTGTAGTGAGACAGGAAAATCCCTAACAAAGGTATTTACATAATGGGTGTTGCCAAACCTTAGGTATGTGACGACCTGCTGATGCCGAAATGAGGGAGGTTCAATGTATGGTGAGAATAGCACAACTCTCATACTTCTGCTGCACAGTTTTAATCCAAAATAATCTAACAAGGTCGTAAATGATAGAACAATACTTTTTGATAGTAGTAGGTTTATTCACTACAGTTTACTGTAGTGACAGTAATCAATCTTTCTAGTACATGGAAAGGTTAAGAAAAAATTGTGAAGTGATTATTAGCACTAAGCTAATAATTTGTTTGGACTAGTGCTAATGAACAATAAAGTGGACTTTAAACTGTAGCATTGCTCCTAAATAAAGTTAATTATTTAGATAGAAATGTTAGTGGTATAGCCAAGCAGATTTGGGTTCAAAAATCCCAAATTCTTGTATTGTGTGGTTGAGCATAATAAATAGACAAGACAATACCTACATTAGTCATCACTTTTCATTAAAACGTACCTGTGTTTCTTATTTTCTTTTCTTATTTACTTCGAAGGATGTTACGTACAATGTAGTATTTTATGTTATAGATCAATTGATGCTTATTTTCACCAGGGCATTAACATCATTAAATGAATACTCATGAATGTATAAAGCAATTAATTTGATACCACATTCTATGATATGCTTAGGTCCTTGTCTATTGGAAAATCTTACAGAAAACATTATACAAAACAGAAGTTTCAATATAAACCGTCATGATATATGGACAATTTATCAGAACTGTTCCACAACATTTCTAGAGTATCAAACTAATTGTACCACTACTGGATGGTCTACTGATATATATTGTTCAGCCCTAGGTTTGTTATCTGCTATATTTACAATCCACGTAGATGTATATAATAATAGGCTTACAATATATTTCTATTTCATTTAATTGTTTGTCATTCTTACATAAAGCTCACATAATTATTAATAACATCTTTATTTACATGAAGTATGAAATATATTTTACAAATTATTGTATATAGATTCTACTACTTCATACATTACACTAACTCCAAGGATGTACATTAATGGCATGAACTATTTTCTAATGACATGGGAATTAGTAGACATCATAACTGATCTTTATATGGTAATGATCACTCCCACTCCAGCTAATGGCTACAGAGAAAGAATAACACAATTGCCACCTATTACATTAGGTGTGTATGACAATGTTGCATACAATGTTACAATATCTCCTGGAACACATTCAGACAACATCGATAAGCAATTTACTATAGGTAACCTACTTAATTGATTGGTGGTAGATAATAATTAACCTGCTTTTTCAAGTCATTGTGGCTTCTTGAGAAATACCTCCACTGTACATGTATTACATTACAATATAACAGAATCTGGAATTACAACAGCTTCTGTGAGGTGTATCTTCAGTGAAGTTGAATACAGTCAAACTATAGAATGTGGAGTTGATCAAGTGTGGACTGACACTCCATGTGAGAAGTGTAAGTAGTTTTTAAAGTGAATATGTTTAAGTACACAATCTTGTACTTAATAGTAAAAAAATTATGACAGAAAGTAAGAAAACAATCAATTATTTTATCAGATTCTAAGTTTATGCCCATGTGACTGAGATAACTTGTTGATTTCACTTATGTTACTATGTTCAATTGTACTAGCAAATTCTGTAATGTGATACATGTAAAAAAAATTAATTCTTGCTTACCAGTAAAGGTAATCAATTTAATTTTTTAACAAACATGGTGCTTATAGTCTAAGCCTTTTTCTTTTAATGGCTTCACATAGCTATCACTTTTGCTACATCTTCTAAAGACAACATTAATGTGTATTTCTGGATTAAATTTTATGATGGAATAATAATTTAATTCTGAAAAAATGTTTCATATAATTATATCAGTTTTTTATGTATTGAAATAGACATCAACGAAAGCATTTCTTTTGTTACTTCAACGACTACTGAACATGGTATTGTAAGTTGAATACTATCAGTATTTATTGATGTATTAATTCAGATGTGTACTTACAGAAAAACAACAACAATATTCAAAATATCATCATGGCAGCTCTACCACTGAGTTTCTTAGTAGGCATTTCCATGGGTTTTGTTATTGGAGCATTGTTTGTTCAAAAGATTAGGAAGAGCAAGACAGTGCAGAGACCAGCAAGTACACAGGAACAATCAGATAGTCCTGTTTATGAGACTGTAGAATTGAGAGAGCAAACAGAAACTGTTAGTATGTCTTATAATGTTGCTTATATAGTAATGTAAACTGATTTTGTAAAAAAAATACTATCTTAGTGATTTCAGTTTCAATAAAAATATATCATATCACATGTTAAAATGTATTTGTTAAATCTAACTGTTTACTCTCATCTGTATCAGGCAGGATTTTATCTTAAAGGGCATAAGTTTTATAAAGTAATTATTTAATAGTCATAATTACATTATCTATTATTGTCTCCAAACTGAAACTACAACTTCAGTGATGTTATTGATCTGATAAGTGGTTGCACCAATAATAACTTTTTTTTTTAAATTAACTTTAATTTAGTAGAAATACATTGCACTTTAGAGCCCTTTCACACAATCGTAATAAGATTGTTTTGCAAAACTATTTAACATTGGGAAATTTTGCAGAGTACGTTATTATAAATAACAGCAACATAGCGGTAAGATTATCAATTTATGCTAAGATAAAACTTTATACTGCGAACAGAGAGAATCTAGCACAGGGTAAAATAATCCATTTACAACCATAACAAAATCCATAAACTGTCTTAACAGTTAAAGTAAATAAAAATTTAACAATGCTATAGAGGTTAGCAAACTAGTTATCAACACGTTATATACTAAGTTGTGATTTTGTTATGATTGTATTAATTATTTGACTTAATAACACACTATATCATTAGAGAAGTCAGAGAGAGATCGACAAAGGAAGAGAAGGGAATTTACGAGTGCAAAAGAGGAACAAGACAATTGGGATAGCTTATGAATACAGAAAGCAGGAGAGCAATACTATGTATAAAATACACATGTTATCTAGTAATGGTGGGCAATACCAGCAATTACATTTCAATACCAAAACAAAGCTTTTTTGTGTTATTGGTCGTATTGAGTACAATACTGAGTATTTCTCATTTGCGCCATGTTAAAACAGACAACAAAACATTCTATTCACCTCCATTTAGGTGGATAGAGAATGAGGCAAGTACTTGACAGTAGTGAGGTAACCTACAATCCAAAGAAATGTATTACCTCTGGTCCAAAACAGAGATAACATTTCTTTAGCAATTGAGCAAACTTCATTTAAATGTCTAATAACATGGCTCTCCCGCCATACAGTGGTGCCTGATGAACTAACTTGTAGTGGTGGATGATAGCAAGTACTTACTTACAAATACCTCGATACTAGGGTCCTGAAGTTAAACATAACCAAATAGTTTCTGCCAACTAAAATGTGATATAAGTGACCCCTTACCATCTTTTACAAGGGAGAGTGGATGTGGGGTACCTGCATGTTTATTAATAATACATAAACTGATCCATGCTAGTAAAGTGTTGCCTCAAAACAAAAGTATGGGTTTCATAGAGTAAGGAAGGATGCAAAAACAATTACAATCAAACGTAACTAAAGCACTAAGAAGGCAGTTTAGAAGGAAAGAGAGTCTCAAGCAATCATGTACAGTAAAGAAAATGGAAGTAATAAATTGGTATATTGTGGAAGTGATATAAAATGGCTCATAGAAGATTATTATGAAATTGCTTCAACTTTTGGTATACTACAATACATGAATGGTTAGAAATTACTAAATATTTTATCATGTTTACTAGTTTTACTGGTGAAGTATGGCAGGAGATAATAACAATCATGGGATATTTAGCTTCAGCACTATAATACAACTATATTAAAGATGGCATATATCCAGATGGTTTTTCCAAGTCGGATAAAGGGTCATTAAGGAAAAGAGCTAAGTTTTTTTTCATAAAGGAAAGCAGATTTGTTTTATAAAAGTTCTAAACAATGTACAAATAAGCATTTATTATATTATAGTGGCTATGGCTATTACGGCTAGAAGCAGTCATTAGCTGATGAATGTTTATAGTAAGCAAATAATCTGGTACTTTAGGCAGGCTAGTGGTAGATGACACCATTAAAAGGCAGAGAATTGTGGAATGTGTTCATAATGCCAGTCATCTCGGAATTAATCGTACTCTGGACATGGTTTCTGCTCGATATTACTGGCCAGGTCTGATGTTAAAAATTATGTAAGCAATATGTGTCATTGTTTGTTATCTAGCTATGGGCCTAACTAAATTTACTGTTACAGGTGGCATCATGTGACACATGCCAGCGAAATAACCACACACTTAAAAAAGCCTCAGGCTCACTACGCTCAATTCCTGTACCAATCAGGATTTGGGCTCAGGTGGGAATGGATCTTATTGGCCCGTTGCCGAAGCAAGTGGGCTGAGGCTGCATCTCTTCCAGACAAAACGGCAAATGGCATTGCAAGTTTCATATATTCTGTAAGTCTTAAATAGAACAATAACAATGATAGCAATTTCAGATGCAGCATGTTGTGACTCCGTAACAGGTGATATGTCGGATGGGCAGTCCAGAAGTTTTGATCACTGACCAAAGGGAGAGAATTTGTTAATGCATTATCCAGGGTGTTGTATCAGATAACTAATACTGAACATAGGATTACCAGTGCCTACCATCCACAGGTGAGGTAACTCTGAAATCAAAGGTGTATATCATAGGGGCTGCAACCTAAAAGGTTACTATTTAACAGCTAAGTATAATATTCATTACTGTATTAACTGACTACAATAAAAAAATTGTACTTATAAAAATTACGCAATATTTTCAAAAAATTACAAGTGTCAAAGTTCTGAAACTGCCCAAAATCTTACTGACAATTACAAACCATTGATGCTGAGAATATGACAAAAGTAGATAAATAAAGTTAGCAATTATTTGAAGCTATTCGTGTTGCTGTATTTCAGAATCAAATTATTGCAAGCTCTCAATGAATATATCCATATTTTTTACTTCTTGTGTAGTTGATGAAGTGTCTTCAGATAGTTAGCTGCATCAACTCATCATTGAAATATGTGTGTGAACTTTGTTCTTGTTTTTGTCTTTTTTTGTGTATTTGTTTTTACAAGAACCAATAAAGAAGAATTTTTTAGGAATATTTGTAAACAAAACATAACAAACAAACTAGTCCTTATTTACACTAGCCAGCTATTATAGTTACTCCACAGTAATGCCATTTACGCACGTTGACATTCTCTAAACTATACTACTTTATATGAATGGCAAGTTAAGAACATAGCTAGCTACAATTAAATTGTATGCATTGCTGGACTAACAATAATGAGTGCATGTTTGAGCATTATTTTGAGCGGCACAGTCACTTCCTGAACAAAGTAGCATTGTACCTAGGTAACTAAAATAAACAGTTTGCTCACCATTTTGTGCATTTCGAGCACATCACTAGTTACTCCACTATGCTTACTCCTGTGTATTATTCCAGAAAAAAAATGGTAGCATAATTTGACAGGGCCTACTGGCACTGCACGATTGAAGCACACAATTAATAATTTTAAAATATGGCAAATTTCATGCCAATTCTAGTTAATGATTTCAAATTATGCGGTCTGTTTCTTAGCATGGAAAGTAATTGGTTGTTCCAGTACTCCCAAGACATAAACATGCCATTTGTAGACAAAAAAGAAAATTTCAAACTTCTTTGTTGGTAAGCCCAGGTATTGCACCCGCGCTAATGTTTCCAATTGAACATACCCGCAGGGGTGACATGTACTGACCTTTGAACTTTTGATATACACACACATATATATATACCACAATCTCAATTGAGACTCGTTAGTGTGGGGCTCTCTTCTCTAACTTATTGTTATGCATTTTGTAAGAATAATAAATAATAATAAAAGGAAAATGAGAATAGTCAGTTAAAATAATTCTTACTCATAAAAAATATTATAGAATTTTTCTTTTACAACATTGAAGAACATAAAATGTGGCTGTAAAGTAGCTTCATAAAGCTGCTGGATTTGTATTGGCCAATCTCTTATTGTACTTGAGTAAATGGAAAAAGTTAGTAGTACTGTAGTGAGAATGCTGTCTCAGGCTCCGAGTCAGCAAGTAATCAGAGGATCGTAAATCACTCACACAATGATGTCCTATTTGTTATACCACATGGTATGTATATATCTATGATTTATACAATTTTTGGCACAAATCTGTTGTCATTGTAATCTTTTTTGTTTGTTTTATAGACGAATGGTCTCACTGAACGCTTCAACCAAACTCTCACAAGGAGCTTGGCTAAGATTACATGTGAAGGCCATGATGATTGGGATTTAAAACTTGACCCAGTTCTTATGAGTTACAGAGCATCTAGACAAGCATCAACAAAGTTTTCACCATACTTCATGCTTTTTCAGAAAGAGATGCCACTACCTATACACAATGATGTTTGCCCCAAGTCATTAACTGAGCTAGATGACTCTACTGAGGAGGTTGCTCATAGTGAACTAATCAAACAATTGCTAATGGCTCGTGAAGATGCTTTTGAAAAAGCAGAAGAGAACATTCTAGTTGCACAAAAACAGCAGAGGGAAACATATGATTGCAAGCATGAAGCCAAAAGTCTTCCAGTAGGATCTCAAGTTTTGCTTGAGAACTCCCTGCAGAAGCAACACAAAGGTGGTAAATTGGAACCTGTTTGGCTTGGCCCATACCTTATTTCTAGAGATGTGGGGAAGGGTTTGTATGAACTTACCAATAAATCTGGGAAAGTTCTCAAGAAAAAAGCAAATATTTCCAGGCTTAGGGAATATAAAGAGCGGTCACAGAAGGTAGACAACACAACCACCAAGCAGCCTTCTGACACTCACAAAGGACAAAAGAATGTAAGCATAAAGAGATTATTTATTTATACATTGTCAGACTTATTATGTTTATATATATGTCCTTTATATTAGGTCAATATATCTTGCTCTGAAAATCCACAGCTTGATCGCAGTCTCGACATTGATCTACAAAAGCAAGACAACACAATGTAACCTTCAAACTCATGACTAAACATGATGTAATTGTGATACTTATGTGGTATGTAAGGTCCAACATCTTAGAATCTAAGCCACACAAATCTGATTACCATGATTCTAAGCTTCAATATCTCCTGATTACTCCAGCTAAGAGATCATGCCACAGGAATCATAGAAAAGTAGCAGAAGAGGTAAAGTATACCTAATATTTTAACTGTTGCATCATTATAACTATGTTATCGCAGGAAAGTACCGAGTGGGTATCAAGCTTGGGTTTGACACAGCAAGATAAGAAAGAAATTGAAGGCAAATCAAGCATGTTAAATGACCGCCATATGCATGCAGCTCACAAACTATTGCGCATGCAATTTTCACGTGTCTAAGGATGTTATAGTACATTACTGATCCAATTGAAGTCCTTCCCTTACTAGTGATTGTAGTTCAGGTACAGTATGTTATCCCTTTGCTTAGGCTAACTAATTAACCAATTTGTCTATTTATAGCTATACAGATTTTCTATGTAGAAGAGTATCAGCACTGGATCACAACTGCCCTGTTAGGCAATGAAGTCTATCTGTTTGACAGTAGTTTCAATGGAAAGTTGGCAGCAAGTGCTGAGCTACAGATAACTCAGCTATATCAACCTCTAATATCTCAACAAGCCTTGCTTGTGACAATCATACCAGTCCAGCAGCACTCACCAGGTTCGAACCACTGTGGATTGTTCAGCATTGCTGCTGCCTACCACGCAGCAAAAGGAGATAACATTGAAACAATTACCTTTAGTGAAAACAAAATGAGGTCCCACCTTATTCGCTGTTTTGAGAAACAGAAACTTACTGCATTCCCTTAAGGAAAACAGACTGGTGAAGTGAGGCGACCAAAATGGCAGTATATTGCAATTCCAGTGTACTGTCCCTGTCAACGGCCTGACTCATTCGATCAGATGATACAATGTGACAAGTGTAAAACTTGGAATCACTTCAAATGTGCCAAAATAAAAGAGGCCCCCTTGGGTGATTGGTTTTGCACAATGTGTACTTAACTCTTGAGTTGTGAAACATGGATAATTATTTTGAGTGTTTGTTGTCATTGTTTATTTGTTAATTTTGTGTTTTTACTGAATATCATGATATTTCTTGGCAGAAAAAAACATTGTAATATTCAATAAATGAGAATTAATTGAAGCACAAATAATTATTATAAATAATTACATATCTATAGCAAACCCATGTATAGTGCTAGTTAAGGTACATTCTCACAAGCAACTGAAGTTGTTTCTTCCCAAGAATTTAAAGTGAATAGTTTCTAAATACATTTATATTTCTGTTTTAGCCCCAAGTAAGTCATCCATTTTACTTATATCATTTTTCCATCATTGAAGGTCACTGAATAAAACAAAAAAATACTTTCCTTCTAATATTTACTTTGCAAAATATTATTACTTGTGAAAACAAAATGAGGTCCCACCTTATTCGCTGTTTTGAGAAACAGAAACTTACTGCATTTCCTTAAGGAAAACAAACTGGTGAAGTGAGGCGACCAAAATGGCAGTATATTGCAATTCCAGTGTACTGTCCCTGACAAAATTCATAAGTTCTTCAAACCCAATGTGCTAGAAAGCAATTAACACATGCACACACACACTTCAAAATTTTAACAATACAGTAAATAGGCATCTACTTTAAGACACACAATAATGTATACCACGAGCTAGCAAAATATAAATTGTTTTAGCCAAAATTTTGTCGATGCAAGGAAGGGGAAAAAAATAACTAAGAATAAATTAGTTAACCTAGGCACACTGGCACATACCCTTAAATGTGGACATGGAGAAGCTGTAGCTCTGTTATACTGGACAGCCCTCCCTCAATGGCATTGTCATGTGACTGTGTTAAGCTACTACAAGAAATAGAATTGTTGTAGCTAGCTAAAACAGGGAGTAATTCCCTTTGACACCGCAATAACTTTGAAAATATATGTACTTATACATTATTAATCCACTCTGACATACCTTCAGATAGGACATAATTATATAATTCACTATGCATCAGTTATAGAGACATCTATTCACAGATACATAGTTCTATGTGGAAAACTAGCTATATGAACAGCCTTACAAAAATTAATGTATGATGTAAAATGTTGGCCAAAAGTTGTTGTTGTTGTTGTTGTTGTTGTTTTTTTTTGGGGGGGGGGGAGACAAGGCTCCCCCAGATATTACACCCCCCTCCCCTTAGCTTACTTTCGCTATATACTTCCTCAGGAATGTAATATGACTAGCTAGCTACTTATTATTATTATTATTATTATTATTTTGATTATTATTATTAGCTTTACAACCATATGATAATACAGGTATTGAAGTGTGATGAATAAGTTTTTGAGGTTGAGGGTCAAACTCTAAGCTCTAGAACTGCCAGAAAAATGATACAAAAATAAAACAAAACAAAAGTAAACAAGAGCAAAAATTAATTCAAGAGTTAGGTGGTAGAGTAATGTTGATATTGGAGGTATGACAGTTTGAGAAGGGTAGAGAGAGCTGAAATTGTTGAATTTAATGAGGAATGTATTCCAGAACTGTTGTTGAAGAGTCTTTTTGATGGTACTGAAAGGACTAGAAAGATCAATTAGAGAATAATCATTCCAGAGCAAGACTACACGATTAAAATATTGGTGATGAGTACTCGAGGAGCAATGGAACTTACATTCTAGCTTGTGGGAGGAAGATGATTGTGTGGAACCAGAAGAAAAAGAGATGAAATAAAAAATATTGAAAGAATCAGGAGGGTCTTTGAGACATTTCAATACAAACAACAAGTCCAACAGTTCTAAGTGGCACAGGAGTGGCAGAAGGTTGAGGGTAAATAGAGTCTGGACTTATAATCTTAAATAAAGTTGTTCTAAATGTATTTTGACGTTGAACTTTCTCCAATAAAAATATGTCTTTGATAAGGTATGGACGCCAAAGTTGTGAGCAGTATTCACTATGTTAGCTGAGACTTTACTAAGAAGAGATAAAGTGACTTTTTCAAGTGGGAGGGTGCTGAGATAGAGACAGTGCAACTTACTAGATGAAGAAAACGATAGGCTTTTCCACATATCTCTCTAATGTGGAGGGACCATGACAAGTTTCTAGTTACAGTTATCCCCAAAACTCTCTGCTTCTCCAATAAAAATATGTCTTTGATAAGGTATGGATGTCAAAGTTATGAGCAGTATGTTAGCAACAACAGAATATAGAGAAGAAGCACAATTGTTTAGTATGTGTCCACTAATTCCATCACATCCTGGTGATTTGAAGCAGTCTAGATGGCTTAGTAGGTAATAAATCTCGTCAGAAGTAAAATCTGTATTGTTGTGGAGGCTCTGGCAGAGTTTATGTGCTCTGGCTGCCTTGGAATTCACTCTACACGCTGCAAACTTCGCTTATTTTGGGGGTTACCAATTTCACGAGGGGATGACTGTTCTCCCGTTTAAATCGGTCACCCTGGCTGGGGTGACCAATTTACCGGAAAATGGTAGTGGGGGTGAGCAATATTTTAAATTTATCCGTGATATTACTCACCCGGGGTGACTAAATTTGGGGGTGACAACGGTCTCACTCACTACGGCCTAGATACCTCCCCAATAGTCCTTAACCCAGAAACTACCGTTAACTCAGTGAAGGAGGTGAGGAGGTGAAGCTGTAGCACAAGCCGTCTTCGCCCTACGCACTACAACACTTCAGTATTTGCTAAACTTATTATTGCTTATTTCGAAAAAAAACGCCTGGTAAAGGCGTTACTAAGGTCAGCGGGCGTGTTTTGTGTCCGGGACACTATGAAATAAACCAGTTACAGGCGGATTGAAAGACGTCTAAAAGGCTTAATGCAGGGCTCCGTAAGAAACTATATGGCGAGAATTGCGTGAGTACGTGAATCATGTAGAATAGTAAGTGAATTGGTTAGCTACAGTTCTTTCCCCGCTGTTAGTGAAAAGCCCGCCAATAATTTCTTAGCAACTCTCCGTACACGAGTCCAACCGGCTAGTGTTTCCAGCCTCCTAGTGCGAGTTCTAGAGCACGCCAGAGCTTACAACTGCGTCATAAGCTAGAGCTAACTGGTGTTTATCCATTTCTGCCATAAAATATTTTTCAAACAAAATCGACCCATAAGGCTACACCCGGGGATACTGAAAAAAATTGTTTGCCGCGTTTAGGCCGATTTTCCCCAAACCGGTCACCTTTATCAGACCTTCGCACCCTAACACATTCTCCTACATGAATAAGGGAGACTGTAACAGATTTATAGTACTCGATAACTAGTCCAGATGCTGTATTAACTGTATATAATTGCGGTGTTTTTTGTTATCACCGCTGGTACATAATCGTAAGATATTATTACTTGATTTAAAAACAAAATAGTAACGTTGTTGAACATAGAAATGTGTTCAAAATGAAGTAAATACCCTAAACATTTGATTAATTTACAATAGCCTTTTTTTTTCTTAGCCACTGCAATTTAAAATTGTTATACTCCTGAATAATAAAAAATATTGAAGTAACGATAAGTATATACATACCAAGTCTACCATTGCATATTGTGTATGTTTTTACTGTTTGTTCTGGTATAATTTATTTTTGTTTATGAATTTGTTTTCTGATTAGCTTAAAGAGGTGAAGTGAAATCAACATGATCTTACTTTAAAATAATAATCAATTGTTTGATTCCTAACCTAATCAGGCTTACAAAGTCAAGTCAATAAATTTTTATTACAGTAAACACTTATAATATTTTGCTATATCCTTAGCTGTTTGAAGCTACTTTATATCAATTAAAAGTAGAAGTAGCTACTCCCATTGAATATAGCCATCATAATCTAAATGTCAAACAAGATTAAACAAAAGTATTATATTATTAAACAATTTAATAAACTATTGTTTTTAATTAATTTGGAGCTGTTTGCCTAATAGCAGGACTTGATTAGTTAAAATTATGGTACCACTAAAAAGCAAGAGTACAACATGAGTTCTGCACCCACATTTGTAGACATTTATGGAGTACAATGAAAAAAATATATATAATAATATATAATAATGACATTTAAGTAGCTATAGTCGAAATTGCTTAGTTAAATATGTTTATTTAGGTTATACATCTGTGCTTAGATAATTCTTAGTAAACACAAAACAAACGGAACATTTTGGATAATATATTGTTCATAATTTTTCATGAATCTAATTGATGAAGTGGCTTCTTTGCATAGTCAACTTAGCATTAACTTGTTACTCATCAGGTATGTATATGGTCAGAAATATGGATAATTAATTATATTTGATAAAATTTAGAATCAACACTTGTGAGATCACCCACGTGTGTAGACAACAATGCAGTTTATATCTGTACTAACAATGATAGACTTTCCAACTGGAGGATTAGATTTCCTGGATTATCACCACCAATAGTTGGAACGTTTTTTCCTACAACTCAAACTAGAAGAGGACCAGGATCAGTTATCTTTTCAGGAGTAGCATATTACATTAATGCTAGTTATAGTGTTACAACAGTTTCATTCTTGCATTCTGCTCATCTCAACTCGACTATAATTGATTGTAATGATGAAATAGCTTTTTACATTATATCCAGGTAATATTTACATTAATTATTAATATCAAGTGATAAAACAATAATAATGTTTGTTAAATACTTACATTAATTGTTATTATCAAGTGATAAAATAATATTGATTGTTATTACAAACTGATATATTTTGTAAATGAGTAAATGATGACTGACTTGTGCATCAGATTTTCTTGATCACTTTCAACCTATGGTTTTCATAAGTTTTTTAAATGGCCATTTTCTGCAGATCTTTGAGACGATAAGTGTATTTATTTTAATGTAACGGCGATTATATCATAAATGTGGCACAATTTTACGTAAATATAATGAAGTATTTGTTATATTTACTTAAAAATGAGCCACTAACTGGTAACTGAGTAAATATTCTCGAAAATGTGGTTTAATTTAGTTAAATGTAGTTTAATGGAGACATACCACATGTATGTAAATGTCTACAAGAACCTAAGAATACTGTGTCTATGTGCAAAGCTGGTCCATTTGAGAACAGCAGTACATGGACACAGGCGTCTTAGTCCTGATAGCTAGCAGCAACTAACAGCCACAGTTTCAGTCTCACCACCTCCCCATTTCAAACCACCTGATTGAAAAAACAGCTAGAAATACTCCATTCATTTTATAGAATGAAATTTGAGCTGGGGAGACTTCAGCAATTCGCCACTGACACTACGAGTCTTTCACCCCCAGGTCACACAAGGGGTGGGTCTGAGGTCATATCACAGCCTCATTCATGGAAATGTGCAGACATGACCATGAGCTTACATCAGCGCAGACTACCAATATGTAGTTTAGGAAGATGATACCAATAAGGTGAATTGTAACTAAAGTGAACATATAATATTTTAAGTAATTAACAGCACATACAATTTAGTACATGTATACGTGAAGGTTGTTGATTCAAATTTCATAAAATGAAAGTGAAAAAACTAAAATGAAAGCACTTACATTCTCATGATCAGCTCTTTGTTTTCAGATTGATATTTGTACAACAATGATATATAAGGCATTATTAGGCCAATATACTTATGCAATTATTGTGGGAAATTTCTGTTCTTGCCTAAGGTTGACAAAAGTCAGCCTCTCACTTAAAAGGTTTTGCAGCAGTAATTGGGTAAGCTGCCACCAGACTTTGCAGCAGGTGATGTAGAATTGTCATTTGCAGTAACCCACAAGCTTTCTCTTGATATTGACGGGGTTAGTTATGAAAACATTTACAAAGACAAAACACACACAAGGACATAAAGACATTTGCATCCTTATGTAACCGATCTAGTAACGGTGCGAAAGTATCTATGTTGTAAAATCTACTTACAGCGTATGCAATATTGTGCTTGCAAGGTGACATTGCAATAACAATAAGATTCTATAGGCCAAGTATTTCAGATACTCTGGTACGAACTGTGGTAGTTGTTATAGCAGTCAAGGCCAAAAGGTTGATAGACTCGGGAAAAATACTTCTGACTTCACCAATAAGGGTCAGTATTGGTCGAAATGTTTCTCCCCTGCAATTGCATCAATGACCAACATAAAATATATACATCTTTCCTATAGTGTTAATGCATAGTTGGGGTTTGCATGTACAGACACCTATTTCTAGACAAACATACCATTTCTTAACAGTATGTGCTTCATCAATAATCATCCCCTTCACTCTTCGTTTGTAGTCATAACTCTGCAAAAGTGTCCGCCATTTTTTTTTCGGAGAATCATTTCTGGTATGAAACAAGATTTACTTGATCTTCAATGATTGCTGTCAGTGGGGACTATGATGATGGAAGGTTCTGGTGGTGAGTCCAGTAAATCAAAAACATTTGGTAAGCATGCATAACATAAACTCTTTCCATAGCCAGTGGGAAGAATTGCAAAAACATAGTGCCCAGTAACAAAACTTACAACCACCTCCTCCTGCAAACTCTGTAAGCTGCTATACCCCAAGTGCTGAGCTGCTCCTTCTGCCACCACTTTTACAGCTTCAGCTCGTTACCAATTAAATCCATCTTCAAATAAATATTATTCCTTTAGCGCAGCCAACTACGCAATTTAGCTAGCTGCTGCGGTAAAATGTTTAAAATTGTGGGTTAGCGTCAGATTCTGGAGCTAGAACTGGTCGCCCAGACCCCCTTCCCCTACATAAAGGAGGTAAAGGGTTGGCTACGCCAGACTAGGGTGTACCGTGATTATAAACGCGTGCATGCGCAGCCAGACTAGAACTCAACATTATGTAATAGCTACATTGAAGGGGTTGTCGTATACTCAACAGTCCGCTTCCGGTGATGCTAATTTATCTGCTTGCTCGGTAGGCAGTAAGTAGCATCAGCAATTGTATATAGTAGCAAAGAAATGATTTTAATGATAGTTAGCTTAAATTTGATTCCCTTAGGTGACAATATTAATACTTCTCTGCCAAATTTAACAGTTCATATTTTGTCTTCTTAGGTTTCGCTATTCTGACCAGATCTCTAGCTTGCAACGCAGTATACATCTGCAGTGACGATGGAGGACTTTATAACTGGAAAATTACATTTCCTGGAGTGACACCACATTTAGCATTCAGCTTTGGAAAATTTTTTCCTACATCTCAAACTAAAACTGGACCTGGATCAGTCAAGTTTATTGGAGTGGTAGAGTTTATTAATGCTAGTTACAGTGTTACTAAAGTTACCTTCAATAATTCTGCCCATCTCAACCAAACTATAATGAATTGTAATGGTGAAACAACTGAGTATATATATAAAGGTAGGTAGCTAACTGCATATGCCTATTAATATAAATTTACAAGGCTAGTGCATTGTGTGATATTTATCACACAATGAAAAATTTAGGAAATCAGTTTTCATAAATAAATTTTCCTTTAGGTAATAAAGTATCTTCAATCAGAATGGTTACTCGAGAAGAAAATTTACTCTTAATAAATTGGGGAGTCCCAGTGGCTAACTACAATGCTAACATAATCAGTTATGCATCATTCAATCAAACTGCAATGATGCTAATGTTAACCAACACAAGTCTTATCATTTCAATTACATCATGTGATGGAATACTTGCAGAATTCAACATAGGTTAGTGATTTTTCAGTATTACTATTTTTATTTGAATAGTAATTGTAGTAATTACCCTCATTTGTTTACCACACAATTGTTCAAAAAACTACGCATAAAAATTTCATACCCATGTGATGTACATAAAACAGTTGTGATTGTTATGACACACTTGCGTTCATGGCTGGACCTTGATAGTGTCCTAGCAGGGCAAAGTTCAGTTATGAATATGAACTATTGACAAACCCCTAGTAAAGCTTCTTTGCAATGAAGGTTCTTATGTCATGCAATAGTATTTTGGTATAGAAACTTCTTCACACTTGGCACGTATAGACAATACCTACACCAAAGCTAAATGCTTAGACAGAGCTTGTGGTGATTGAATTATTTATAGTGAGTTAATGAAAACAAACTTTTGCTTAATTAATACTATAATACAAAAAAAAAGTGAACACAATTACTATGGCAGATAGGGTTATAAAGTTTGGGGCAATTATTTATGACAAAATGCTGTAGCTAAGCAATTATTTTCTAATATTTTATATCTCAGTTTGTATATGACACTTTCAATCTCTATACATATAATAACTATACTATACTATTACTGTAGCTTTCAAGTAGAAATTGAGTGTATTTAATGAAGCATTGACTGCTATACATTTTAATATATTTAGGAACCTGCATATATCATGATGTAAGAATGAACAACACCCGTATGTACACAATAGATGGAAATGACACCTGGACTATGGTTTGTCAAAATTCCCCAAATAATATTTCTGCTACATGCAAAATGAATGGAAATTTTTATTCGAGCCGTAAGATTGTCCCATCATGTGCAATGGAAACCTATAGTACTGCAGATCCAGGAACTACATTTTCCACATTGGGTGAAAGTAATGTAGAAGTAAATGATAAAGATGCCTCCTCAATACCAGTACTAGTTTATGTGATTTCAGCAGCAGTTCTCTTGATCATTATTTCCACGTTAATTGTAGCCTTAGTAATTTCCTTAATATGTAAGTTTCTACTTAATGTATTTTTGTATTTTTATAAATGATTAATTTAATAGTTTGTTACAAAAAAAGGAAGTCAGAGAAGTAAGTATCTTTAAAGAATTATGCAATGTTTGTGAAATATGTTGTATACTATTTAAAGGAGTTTGACAAATGCTATGGAACTACATGTAAGTATTATTATGAAGTTAATAATAATATTGCTGAATGCATTTAAAACTTGAAACTTTTAACCAATGTGAAGGACACTATAGTTTCAGTCATATACAATTGCATAATGCAGTTATTGGACATGTTATATATTTGTTTTATTGTTTGGTATTAGTACTTCAAATTAATTTTTTTTATTACTCTATCATTTATTTACACAATTTAGGACACTTATCAGCAATTAACTAATAATCATTTAAATTCAACTCCAAGGGCACAAATTACAGTAGAAAGGGAACAAGTGAGTTTGCTGGCTTTATTTAGCTACATTGGCCTTCCTTAATTGGGTGCTTGTACCAAAATTAAAAGTTTTATATTTAAAGACTTCTTATGTAAGAATATGAACCTATTGTATGATATCTAGCTAAAGTACTTCATACATGTCAAAAATCCATGACTTCATTCCACAATTTTGAATATGTATCAATTATAGTTTAGCAGAAATTTGAGCGCCAAGAACATGTAGTTCTGACAACCGTACATAGTTGTGAAACCTTTAAGTTATTAAGTTTTGCAGTTGTTTACTAGACTAGTGAATATGTCTCTTGTTATTTTGTCAAAATTTAAACATAATTAAAATAAACCTACATTTTTGTTTATTCTGTACTATTATTCGTTAGAATGATTCAGCTGGATACTCTACGCTTACAAACAATGCTTCATCCAACGACACCTATGACACTGCTAAACATATCATTAAATTTTCTCCTATGGTATATCCTAATATCCTAATACTATAATAAACTATAATTATTTTATTATCAACATCAGTAGCTTCATTTATGAAATATAGAATACTTTTCATATACCATAAATGTCTATGAAGTGTCTCAAAGTGTAGACGAGTAAAACGATAATAGATTCTTAATGCTTCATAATATATAGTGAGTCGCAAGATATGAGAGACTAAATTTGAATCTCACATCGTATTCGATGTACATTTGAGTTATAATTTTTTATGAATATGTTGATTATTTGATTGTTTTCTTACAAATAATTGGAACAGACAAACTTGGAACCATATGGAACCCTGGATAGACAAAAAATGGAAGAGTGTGCTGCTAAATTTCAACAGGAGGTAGTATGTCTGATAAAATTATAGCATTAAATGTTATCAATGTGCTCAACGTCCATAAAATTTTATAGATTACCCAGAAATTCAATATATTAAAGTATACAAGTTGTACGGTATCTTTGCAACAAATAAATTTAAGCACCATTTATTGGTTTAATTAACCACTAAAATCTGAACAAAATAATAGCAAATTTGGTAAATTTGGAATTTATGTTCTTTAAATTTGTTTGTGTGATAAAGTTTATATTTTATTAATAGAAAAAAAATTATGTGGACATTGATTCACAGGATGCCAGCAATACATCAATTTTGTTTCTTCATGACAAAACAAATTACACTGGTGTTCATGTTAAAGTTTATCCAGAAGGTAAAAGCTGCTAAATGTACTTTAATATCAATTGTTGTTGTATCATGAAAGTAGAATATAATGTACAATCTTTTCTTTACGTATATATGAACAATTATTTATAACTTCAACACCAAGTTGTTTAAACTCTCATACACAGTATTGATAAACGCAAGGATTACTTTCTTGCTATTTTGCAAAATATGAGTTCATAATCATAGATAGTTTGTAATATACCTTTCACTTCAAAAAGATATTTTTCTTAATAGCATACCTGATTGAAAGAAAGGAACTAGTTTGATTATATAGTGTGTAACTTAAATATATATATATATATATATATATACATTATACCAATTAACCAATTCACAGAAATATAATTTTCATCAATTACTTGCTGCTCCATATGAGAGTAAAAAAAAAAAATATGAAAATATTACAGTGGACAAAAATTTAAACTTGTCCATAAATTGTGATGCTTCTACCATCATATTAGATCATGCAATTGTCTTTCTGAAAACGAAAATGTAGCATTCACTTTGATCAAAAGTATGACTCCACTAATTTTTAGTAAATTAAGTCAGAATTATAAATTCCCTTACTTTTTGGTTAATTGACAAGTTAATGTAACTGGAATATAACTTGGTTAACTTGCTAATGATAAGTTTCTTTTTTAAATTACTTTGATGTGTTACAGATGATATATTGAACATTGATTCACTTCTGATTCAACTTGGTCCAATTATTGATAAATTCAGACTGTTTGGCAGTGTTGCAGGAATATCTCCGGCTATTCTGGATGAAATTACTGCCCATGCAGCAGTTCCTTACGATGGAATGGTCGAAGTATGTGATGCCTGGCTAAAGAAGTGTCGAGCTGAAAATGTTACACCTACTTGGACTGCAGTTGCTGAAATACTTTCTTTACTGGGTTATCATGCCATGTCTCACAATATTTTGTTAGTTTATGAAACAGGTAGGAATTCAAATTGGCACGGGAGAAAATGAGTATTAAATAACTAAAACTTCCTGGTAGGATAATTAAGGAAATAAACTATTTTATAAAAAACAAATATATATTTTTCAGGAAAGCTACCCATTTCTGTGGACATGCATACAATTTCTCTTCCAAATACAGTCAGCAGACCACTGTCTCCACCTCCTGTTATACCTATGCAGAGAATTGAAATAGAAGATACAGACAATGTTGGGATAATATCTGTTAAAGCCAGCGAATCTACCTCATCATCACCCATGCGTAAGCAGAGAGTCAAAGAGGTAGCAACACAATATGATGATGTAGTGACTGTTACAGCTGCTAGCAAAAATGAGAACATACAGCATCAAAGGAAATTATCAGATCACTCAGATATATTTACAGAAACTCCTCCACTGGTGCCTGCAAAGAAGTTTGCAAATATCCCGGGTATGCACTTTGAGTATAAATTAGTAAGACAAGCAAACACCTTTAGCTAACATAAATTTTAATTCATTTTTCATTTATCCCACTGTGTCACTACTGCACAATAACTACCAGTGATAAACTTAATTGAGAAAGCACTAATTCAGCTCCTATAAGTAACTCCTGTTCCTCTCTCATTCCAGCACACAACTCACCTATTCAAAAGTTGCCCTTGCACTCTCGTGACCAAAAAGAAGCACCTCAACTTCCACAAAAGATTCCAGTTCAAACAGTTGAGGGTCGTATAAAAAATGAAAACGTCAAGCCATCAGTTCCTCCTCGCCCACCAAAGAAACAGTAATTAATAAATAAGCTCACTACTCAGAAGGTGTTTTTCACATTAGTATTGCTTTAGCTTAACACTCAAATTATTATTAATTATAAAAAGTATGCTTAACATTATTCTATTTTTTTAAAGACTTTGACTGTAGCTTGTATTATAGTTTGTTACTTGTGTTTAAGTCAAATGTGATTATATAATTCCAAGTTTAAGCAACCCAAGATTATATTAATTCAGTGCACACATACTTAGCTAACCAAGTATACAAATAGTTTCTGAAGTCGGTTTTAACAGACTGTAAATTTAATGGATTTTAACCTTTAATTACATAGAACATCCAATTTTGTAACATTAATGTAAATTTTCTAGAATATTTTACTGCACTGTGACAAGGACGTTTTGACTGCAAAACTTAATATATAATAATTATGATAAATAAATTTTCCACAATTTTTGATAACCTGGCTAAAAATTGTTTAGCTTGGCTAATGTTGCAATCACACACAGAAACTATTAAAATGAAATTTGCAACATCCGTTCACTTGATTTTCTTATGATGAATAGTAATGACAATGAAGAAAATGCAAAATCTGACAAAAAAATTGTTGCTGTCTCAGACAAAATCCCTAACACACACACTCAAAACTTATTTTAGTAACTACGATAATTAATGATCAAATTCGTACATTCTGCTAATTTTTTTTAACACATACTTGCTTTGAAAAAAATAGATGATCAGTGACAATGTTTTGCTCTAAATTGTGGTATATTCTGCAGTGTTTCAATTTTCAATATCAATAACAAACATTAGATAATTTTGAAGAGATGAAACTCCATACTTGCATTCATCATTGACACTTACTTTGGCTGAATTAAACTTACATGATATCTCCTGAAATTTGGTAGAAATACATAATTATTTTATGGAGTGACTTACTCTCTTGAGAATGTTAAGCATTTTACATTATAAAATTCAATTCTTGTTAGATTAAATGACACCTAAATTCTATCCAATTAAGCATTCGGTACAACGGTAAATAGCAATTTGTTTTTATTTGTCCCTTTGGAATTTTAATTAATTAAAGCATAATAATATGCTTTCTTCAAACAAACTTAACTGCACATTAGAAATTCTTTTACCATAATTATTTACGTTAAAAAAAAAAAGAACAACAAAAGTTAATTTGTCTTATTAAGTGAAGAAAAGAAACAAAATTATGGCACATGCACAAACGATTATCGTACACAAGACTACAGTCACTGTGTTTCCTATTGGAAATGCTTATGTCATAACTTGCCAAACACATATTTTACTTGTAGGTTTTGTATATAACTATCCTGACAAAAAAATATGCCTCACACTGTGAAAATCTTGAAAGAATTTCACTTACAACTCTGGATTATCTATTAATTAAACAAATGAAAAATCTCTAGAATTTTTCTGCAGACTTTGTTATCTTGCAATATTTCAGTAAATCAAGTCATTAATAATATTGGGTAAATTTGTAATTCTTTGCACATAGACATAGTTATTACTTTGGTATGTCCTTAAAAATATTTACGATACATTATTATGACAATAATATGTGTAGGGAAGTGTCCAGGGGGAGGCTGAGCAGGACAGGACTTTCATCCCTTAAATCAAGTTTATGGAAATTATAATGTCCGAATGCATTAATACAAGCAATACTGTTCACAGAACAACTGCATGCTAACTTATGCTCTTCATTCATAAATTAATGAAAATCCTGACATGTACAATCAATCTTTATTTTCATAAGGTTTGACCTAATGGGCCCCTTCATGTCATTAATGCTGGAACCACCCCTAGTATGTTGTCCAGGTTGTGTTTTGGGAACATGATAGCTCAGAGAGAGGGAGAGATAGTATCATAGAGATGCTTTTTTTTTGGAATGGATTCACATTTAATATATTTATCCTTATCTTGGTCCAGTTTCTAGTCAACAACATCAGTCACAAACGTGTCCTTGACTACTGCTGAGTATATAAAATTTTTTGCTTTCAGTTTGTGATTAGTTAATATCAATATCTTACTATTGATTTATCAGCATTTTGGAAAGTTGTGTGAAGCACTTCCCATGAAAGATGTTTATGTGATTGATGACTCTACTGTTACACTCCATCTTAATTTCATATGACAACATTTGAAAGTTTGAGAAATATTATAGTGCAATGCTTTGGGATAGTGGTTTGGTACTTGGTACTTCACAAGAATAGTTTATATCATTATTGCTTGTTGTTTAGTAAGTGTTTTAAATTTAGTTTCCTTACACATTTCTTGTTATGCTTCTAGTGGGTTGCTTTTCTCTGAAAAAAATATTTATTAATAATACTAGTAAAAGAAGAAAATTATTGTAATTTATTGCTTACACTAAATTTTCCAAACTTTAAACACTCACTGAACAATAAGCAACATGAGTTCAAGCCTGACTCTTTTACATATTGTATTAAATTTCATAAATTTTGACCTAAATATATTTGGACCCCTCCCTGCCATTGGTGCTGGATCCTCACCTGCCACTTCTGCGTCGAAAGGCTGTTCTCCTGTGATTTCCTAACCCGGCTCCAGGAGCTCAGCTTGCAGTACCTGCTTAGTGCACAGGCATCCTGGCTCTGCCAGATGATCGTGATCGAGTGTGTGTGTGTGTGTGTGTGTGCAAAATTATATATGTAGGTAACAATGAGTCTCTAAATACATTAAAAAAAAGTGTATGTGCACAAACGTGCTTATTTTTAACTTTGGGAATATGAATATTACATGTTATGTACACACGAGTGAGGGTGTTTATAATATGCTCTTATCAGGTACTTATATGTGTGGCAAGATTTTAATAGATTGTTCCATTTTTAAACGTATTTAGACATATGAATATGTTTATGTATTGATTAAAGATTAAACTTTCACTGTTTATATTTGTTCATGCAAGTAACCTATACAACGGTGTATGAAGATAATTTGGCACAAGAGGGGGAAAGGGTAAGGGAGAAGGAGGGGAGGGCTTGAATGGTATATGTGTTGTGTTTGGATGATCAATGTTCATGTGAGAAATCAGCTCATTAGATTGTGCCCATCAGTTAATGTGGTGAGGTCTATCCCCCAGAGCTCTTCCCTTTCCTAGGTCATTGCAATTTATTGCAGTAATATATAAGGTCACTTATACAAGCTTTGCTGTCCACTTAATTAATTCAATAATAATGAAATTATCAAGTTCTGACCCTTCATACAAACTAGATTCGTAGCTCACTTGATACAGCACTGGTGGCTGAAGCCAGTGGCTATGGGTTCGATCCCCGGTGACAACCAAGATTTTTTTCATTTTTTTCCCTTTGCTTTTTTCCAGACCCCTTTAGGTGAGAAAGTTTATATCTAACAATGAAATTGTTGGAAAATAATTTATTTAAAATTTTTACCTAAGTATGTGTGAATGCATTCTGTAAAATATGTGCTGATAAATACTTCATTTTTTATTAATTTTTTTTACTCTGATTAGCAAAACAATTCAAATTTTCTTGCTTTTTCATGATTACTGCATCGTTAAAAATTATATTGGTTGACTTTTCAAACTGTGTATAGTTTTCTAAAAGCAACCAATTTTAACATTCTAAGAATACATTGGTATCATGTGGTGATGATGTCATTTATTGACATTGTGGGACTTTGGGAAAATTTATCTTACTCCAAAATTACAGATAAAAATGTTTTCATAACTAAGAAAGTGAAAGTAGAACACTGAGTCTGGCAATATTTATACACCAAAAAATTATTTTAAATTTGGTACACTAATTAGTTTGGTTACATAGTGCCCTGGTGAAAGATTCACAGCTTCTGTTATCATGAATAGGACAGAATACTGTATCTACTTTCATACATAAATTTGTTTTGGTGCACAACTCAACCTGTACACGTTAAGAAAAAAAGATAAATGCTGGAAATTTTTTGTGCAAAAAAAATAACTACTGCAGAGAGTTTAGCATCATAGTTATGTCTATTGGAAGAACTTAATAAATAAAATTGGAAATTCAAGTCCTTTAAACCTCAATTATGACTCTAACTTGTTATTGTTTTTTCTCATTTTGTTCAGAGGATGCTGATGTAGGCACATGATGATTACTTCATCTGTGATGAATAACACAAATTCCGACTATCAATAATTTCAATAATGTGGCCCAAAGTTATATTTTTGTTCTTCATATTGGACTCTTCAGTGAGAGGTACAAAAGTTAGCTATATGATGTTCATAAAAGAATATTGAATTTTTATTATCTAGGTGAATTAGTTCTACTTAATAATAACACATTATGTTCAAGTAATTCTGTAGTCTATGAATGCACTAATTCTCAGAGTACATTCCTAAACTGGGAGTTAGTAACAGCAAATGGAAGTAGTTCATTTGTAGGTTTAAACAGTCAAAGACATGTGGCTGGAACTACTTTGCTGGACCAACTTGGCTCATCCTCAATAGAGTACAGAATCATTCTTGCCAATAACTCTTATATCAAAGCTGTTGTTACCATTCAAAACCCTACTGTTGTGAACCGAACAAGAGTTACTTGTAATGGAGACACACATATTCTGATTCTAAAAAACCCAGGTGAGGTTAAAGTTTAACAATATGTACAAGGATGAAAAATTGTATAAATCATATTCAATTTTAACCAGCACTTAAAACTGAGTGAAATTAATTGTTTCCTAGATTTATTGGAGTTGCCAAGTCAAGTATACATTACTCAGGAAAATGGTTTATTTAACCCTCTCGTTCCTGAATTGTTTTGACGCGCGGGGAAAAATCTAATTTTCTACCGCGGAATAGAGCATTGCCGTTTTATTTTTTTAACTCGATGCTGTCTGGGAAAACCCCATAGCAACCATATATCACTAAATAGACCAAGAGTTAGGGATTCCCCTCATTTTTTGATTGAGAAAATTGAATAATATTTAAGCCATCTACTAATATTTCAAAAAAAAATTTTTTTTTCCCCCCAAAAATCCACTTATCCCATCAATAAAAAAATAAAATAAAATAGAAATAATATTGTTTGATGCATTATATACCAATATTATATTAGTTCAACAATAAAATATGTTGTTTGTTGTGTGTGGTGCTGATTGTGATCATGTAGGAGACATCTATGAGTGTCCACAAGGAACGTATGCCATCGGACGTCGAGCTCCACTACAAAACAATTTCATATACACAAAAACACAAACAACAAAGATATTTGTAATACAAACAACAAATTATTCATGATTCTATATAATTGCAACTTTATGATGTATTGTATGCGGTTTCATACAGGATTTTTGTTTGGGGGTGGGGGTGGGGCTCCGAGTGTCCTTCGCCACACCCATTCTTTGGAACCTACACTACTTTGATGCACATCTTTGCATAAGAGTCTATACTTCACACTGATGATCAGTGTTCGGTCCTATGCACTAAATGACTCAGTTATGATAGGAACATAATGGGATACAATATCAGACTAAAAATAAATGCTTCCAAAATGTTCATTTCTATTCTAGGGGGAAACCCAGGGCCAGCCTCCCACTGTATGAACCCCTGGTATGTATACTCCACACTGTCCATGACAGAAACAATCATTGTATCGAGAAAGTGTAATTTGAAAATGAAAAGCAGTACAAGCACACACGTGGAATTCAACTTACCCAGCATGGATGGTGTCACAGACTGAACGATTCCCCCTCCCAGGTTAGTATCTGGAACCTCCATACAATACCAAAAAAACACAGACAACAATGATATTTGTAACATAAGAGCTGGCCTCGCTGAATTGCCCATGTCATTGCTTTTCACTGACATTCTTGTACCATAACCCCCCCCCCCCTCCGCCCCAACTGGACACCCAAATATCAGTAAGTTGAAATGAAATTCAACTTACATGGACATAGTAGCCCCAATCCAAAAAGATCTAGAGTTCCCTCCCAGGTTGGATCCGGAAGTGCCACATACTGTTTGTCCACGGTTGCTCTCTCTCATTCCACAAATGCACGCACACACATACACACACACACACACACACACAAGAAAAAAGAAGATACAGGTGAATACAGATCATAGAAATAAATGTATAATTTATTATTCATAAATTGATTGGTGTACACACACACACACATGAAATTCAACTTACATGGGCATAGTAGCCCCGATCCAAAAAGATCCAGAGTTCCCTCCCAGGTTGGATCCGGAAGTGCCACATACTGTTTGTCCACGGTTGCTCTCTCTCATTCCACAAATGCACGCACACACATACACACACACACACACACAAGAAAAAAGAAGATACAGGTGAATACAGATCATAGAAATAAATGTATAATTTATTATTCATAAATTGATTGGTGTACACACACACACACACACACACACACACACACACGAAATTCAACTTACATGGGCATAGTAGCCCCGATCCAAAAAGATCCAGAGTTCCCTCCCCGAGCTAGATCCCTCCCCAGAAGCGCTACTACAACATTCAACTCTCAAAAAAAAAATGCAGGTGAATCAAGAAATAATGAATAAATACAAAAACTTCCCCCAGCTTTTTTTCTGTTTAATTTTTTGTTATTTTTATTATTATTATTTTTGTTTATATTTTATTTATTTCTGTGAATAGTCTGTCATTGTGTGGTATTCCCTAAAACACTGTCTCCTCTCACCGCCCGCCAAAGGACTACACAAATTCACTTTACATACAGTACACACACACATTGTATCCCGACGCTTACCATGGCGGCTTCTGCACACGACACACTCACCCTTACGCTCTGCCCTGTCAGCGAAATGATCTAAACTCCTATTTAGACGCTCACTATCTACCTGAGGGGTACGACCACGCTTCCTACATCCTGTATAAGAACCTATCAATGCTTTCGCTAAGTTTATTCGCTGCTCAAGAAACCTAAACTTCAGCTTTTTCGAACGAGGATTTTGACAAGAAAAAAGCACATAAGCATTCAAAATAGAGCATTCGACAATATAAGTAAAAACACGCTTCCACCACTTTTTAGACCGGCGACCTATATTATAGTAACCTATCATCTGATCCCCCCTGTCAACGCCGCGCATGTATTTTTGATAGTCCGGTAGACACGGGGGGCAGTCTACAGCTACGCGAGATCCTGTGACCTGGGTACGCAATACGGTGGTAGGTGAGCTAGAAGTAGGCTTGTGGATGGTCGAAAGCATATATAAAGGCCGCTTGTCAAACCAAACCATAGCTGTGAGAGTTTGATTTGACCGATAATCGTACTTACCTTTGTTCTTCTTAGACTTACTTATTTTCAAAACCTGAGGAAATTCCTTCCGATTATTCTGAACGGTACCACAACAACCAATTCCTATCTTGCCTAAAGTAAAAAATAACCTAGGGCTGGAGTAATAACGATCCATGTATAGAGTATTACCACTATAATCAAAACCCTTCATGAGGTCAAGCACTACACGACTACACAAGCCAGTAGCATTATCTAATGTTTCGTTTTTGCCGGTGTAAATCTCAAGTCGATAGATATAGCCATTCGTAGCATCGCTCAGCACAAAAACCTTTATACCCCATTTTGTTGGCTTGTCTTTCATGTACTGCTTGAACCCAAGACGACCTTTGAACTTAATCATAGCCTCATCTAAGCTCAACTCCTTATGTAAAGTGTATACAGACTCAAATTTGGGAACGACTAGGTCAAGCAGCTTGCGCACCTTATACAGTCTATCGTAATCGGCTACACCAGGCGTAACCGATGACGGGTCGGTGGTGGCATTTACATGTAAACACCTCGACAACTGAAAAAAACGATCCCTGGGCATTACTTTTCGAACTAAAACAGGAGCAAACTCTTCGTGAGTCGTCGACCAATACATCGCCAAACGCGGGAGTTGAACTATACCCATTACAATAAGAATGCCCAGGTACGCCTTCAACTCTCTTTCATCGGTATCTCTCCAACTACCCGGTATTATTCTAGCACCGTAAGCATTCGTCTCAGACACCAGTAATTCCCACACTTGAGTCGTAAAAAAAACATAAAATGCATCTAGAATTGTACACATAGGACTTACCACACCTCGATGAGGACCAGCCACGCATTGATATGGAATATCAATGGGTGTGTTGTCCTCTTTCTTCCACTCACCCTCTACCTCATCCACTCGACTCTTCTTCTTCTTCTTTGGTGCACGCCTTCTCCGACCGCGAGGACGTCCAGAACTCGGAGCAGGAGGAGCCACTTCCTCTTCTTCATCACTGGAACCTGCTGCCTCTTCATCTGCTTCATCATCGGAAGACTCAGGTCCGGCATCCTCTTCTTCATCACTGGAAGACTCTGCTCCTGTCGCCTCATCCGAGTTATCTCCCTCATCCGAGTCCTCTTCGGGGTTGGAGACTGCATACACATCAAGTCGTAGTAGTACATGTGGTAAAAAAAATTAATTTATGTTTGAAAATTTGAATTTGTTCAAAAAAAACCACAAACCACTTTCAAATCTCAAAACTCAATGAAAAAATATATATATATATAGCTAAACAGCTTTCTCTATCTCAATATAGCTAAATAAGTCCTTTCCACAACAGAAGCTTGCTAGTTTTCAAGAGAAAAAAACAAGAGAAAGACAAGCTTACCGGGGTTATCTTCTTGACTCCCATATAAAATTTCAGTATCAGAGTTGATGGGGTATGGTCCACCAACCCTGATACAGGGCCTCCTATAGCCGTAGATGTCGTCTCCCTCCTCTCCGCTTGATCCTGAGTCGCTAGAGTCAGTATCAAGCAAGTCTAAAACTTGCACCGCATTGTAACTTGTAGACGCCATCTTCCAAAAAATGACTTTGAAAAAAAATTTTTTTTTGCTTAGTTACCGGGGTCACACGACACTCTCTCTTTTTTCCTATGATGTAATAAGCATTACCTAAGACTGTACGTAATGGGGAGGCTCCCAGTTGAACTGGCGATTTTATAAAAAAAAAAGAAGACAGTAAGTCAAACCGCGAAGTCTTGGTCGGCAAAGAAGCGGTTGTTTCAATATGTTATGGAAGGCTACTGGGCTCAAGCAATTTTTAGCTGCTTCTACAAAGCTCTAGAAATGACTGGATCCATAAATGAAGTTGCTGTGAAGAAGGTAACTTTTTTTAAAATTCGACGGAGGACCGATGTTTTTTTTTTTTGCCGAGGAAGAAATAAACGCAACTGCTGTGAGGTACTGTCGAAGCAGTCCTGGCTGAAAGCTATTTTAGATGCTTCTTCAATGCATTGGGCACCTGTGTATGCAATCTGAAGGTTCTAGCTATAAAGTAACTATTTTTAAAAATTCGGAGAAGCCGACCGGTCTCAACCCGCTTTAAAGCGGGATCCGGAACGAAAGGGTTAATCTTTCTTGGAGTGCTATGGAAGTTCAATATATCTTGTTGTCTCCATTATTTGATGCATGGGTGAAAGTCACTGAAGGTTGGATTACTACTTCTCTAAATGAATCAATTAATATTATATCTATTTCATACTGTCCTGATTATCACTCACGAAGTTATAACTTCTCAATTGGTAAGAATTACTTCCCATTATTCTTTAGATGAAACTAAAAACAAGTGCTAGCTATTTATTGTTTTATGCTATGCATCATCAAAAAGGCCTCATTTTAAGTTTTAATACAATAATCTTTAAATGTCCTGCTGTCTTTAAGTTTAGCTCATTAGCTACTAAATAAATAGAAATTTAAACATACTACAAGGTGGCCCTCATCAGTATTTATAAAAACTTGCAATATGATAATACAGCCTGGGGGTGACAAATTTCGTTGAATAAACGATATACATCAAACATCACTAAAAGCTATTATAAAAGTACTTAGAAATTAAGCAGTGGTGATTGTATGTCACTGCTTATTATATGCAATATAAGCCTTCTGTACTTCGTAAATGAGAATAATTATAGTTAGGTATTTATTATTATAGGACAGTGTCCCTTTTATCAAGATAATTCAAAGTTCTCAGTTATTCAGTATTCTGTGGATACTACTGGCATATTTCTAGCAACAATAGTATGTAAATCACAGTGTAACAGTACTCATGAGATAGAATGTGCTGCCAACAGACAATGGAGTATGGACACTGAAATCCTATGTAGACTGCCAACTACAACTTATAGTATGAAGGAAATTTCATCCAATGTAATATTCTTTTATCTATTGCGTATTTTTGTTTACATTGTAATGTATTTATCACTGTAGGAATATAATCCCATAACCACTCACATTTTGCCTGATCAAGTCAGTCTCCCACTTGTATTTTTTGTGCTAATAATTTTTGTTAGTGTAATTGGTGGTTGTTTAGTGGGTGTAATAGTTCGTCATATTTGGAGTGTGATAAATGTCATTAGGAGTCGAAAAAGAAGAAATCATAATGCTACACCACAAAGTACAGAAGCCCAACATAACCACGTGCCAGAGTATGAAGAAATTGATCTCTCACAAAATGTAGCGTATAAATCCTCAAAAGATATTATTTCTTGAATACTAACAATACAACACATTCGAGTTTTGAACTTTTTATTCAAACCTTGCAAACTTGAAAAATATTGTGTATTTTTTTGCGTTTTTTTGATTATGTACATTATGCCATAATAATACTAATGAAAAGTGGACCAACGGTTTTAAGGTATACAGTTTCAAATTTTGGGAAAGTTTTATAAACTACATCTAAGTGGTTATCTTTGCATACATCATATCAAACATTAATTTATCGTAAAAAATTTCTTTGATATTGTAAGTTGATGTCAACCTAAATGATTTGAGTTCAAAAAGTAGGATTATGTTTTCCAAATAGCTACACATGGGAAAATGATTGATATGCTTTCCAAATTGAATGTTAAACAATTTATCTGTAGCATAATTATCATGAAGATTTATTGTGGTAAACATTGCGCAACAACCTTAATTAAAATTTATTATAACCTTCATAATAATAATATTATAACAAACTTACAATTTTCAGATAGAAGGAGACTTGACAAGTCAAGCTTAAGAGTGCTCTTACTGATTCTATGCATGAAATAACGTTTCTATCTGAACCTTTTTATTATGGACAGGTGGGTAGCTTTGTCTAGTATTCTTCTAGAATTTACAGGTATTAATCTAGATAAACTATCCAATGCAACAAAATCTCCAGATAATCAATCAAGGATACTTAAAATATGTTCAAAAGGGTTCATATTCCATGTAGTACTAATAATATCATAACCCCAAACCATAATAATTACAACAGAAATTTACATTAGATAAACGTGATGAAAACTGCTTTTAGATTTATAGTTGATGAGTTGGTGGATAATGATTTCCTTATTGCTGGTGTGCACATGTCAATATTATTATATTAAATTATTGTGCTATTAAATAATATGATGGATAAAGTTACCAACTTCATGGTCATAGATATTGGAGGATAACTCTTGAACCAATCAGATTTGAGCAGCTAGTTGTTAGTTCTATGTCATGCTCACTCAAAATGGGTGCATGTCGGCTGATTTTCTATATAAAGGCTGGTTGACATACCACAGCAGTCAGTCTTTAGTTGTTATACTTAAACTTGGGTTCTTAATATATTTTAATTAAGGCAACCATAAGGCCAATGGTACGTCTTGGTCTATAAAAGGGCAGATCACCAATCCATAACTCCTCCATATTGCCTGAATTAATTCTACTAATATTGTGGTGTAGTGTGTAAAGTAAAGCAAAATCCCTTACTTATATCCAAAAGTGAGGTTAAAAATGGCTAAAGAGCTGACATGGCCCTTTTACTCTTTATTCTACATAATTTTTCTTCATCTTTAAGTAGTAAATATGTCCTGAAATGATTTTATAAAATAACCCAAAATTGAACAAGACTTATTGGTTGATAATGTAATGTTTTCAGCATATCATAAATCACGAAAGCCTTTCAAATGGTCGTGCAATATTTTCGGAATCTGGTTAATGCTGAACTGCCTAATTCAGCAACCAGAGACTATAACCTACATAGCTAAACTGCATAAGCTATAAAAAAATCTGAATCCCTGCTGGTAAATGTCGTCAAATTTTTTCACTGCTGCATACTGCACAGGCCTCTAAATTTCTCCGCACAAACAACATGATATCTTTAGTTGGCTATACCTTACCAGACCCTTTACCTACATCTATGCTGGGAAGCAGTAGGTAAAGGGTTCATATACGTCTCGCAAAATTTCGCTGTCTGTCTACCCTGGCTTATACTTGTGGGTAAGTAGTTTTAAGGCTAGCAGTCAGTTTTGTAAGTATTTTAGCTGCATTGGGCACCCCGATCGGTGTTCTCCCCGTGCGGTGTTCTCCCGGTGAAGTTGTGTTTCCTGAACAATTTTTCTAAGATACTGCATAAATGAATGAATGAATGTAGAATGCCTGAATTATGGTAGTGATATTTTGTGGTAGTTTTAGCTATATCTTTATGATAAGCTCCCAATTAGTTTGTTCGTACTACTCTTGAAAATTTTCATTTCTTTGAGAGAAAGTGTGGTTGCATGTTGGAATGTTTTCTAGTTACTGAATTATTCTAAAACGTGCTCCACCAAAATTTTTCTCACTCATAACCTTTCCCATGACTACCCTAACATCCTTCAGTGTGCTCCTGGACAATGAGGGGGAGAAAATCATTGCATACAATCAACATTATGTTGTCTACTTTGTTTTAGGCCCATGGTTACATCCTTTTTTTTTTTTACCTCTTCTGAATATAAGATTTGAAAAAAATTGTAGCAATTCATAGTAGTTTGTTCAAGCTTTCATGATCATGACTTCACCATTTTCATGTGGCTAAACGGTTTTCGTGACTTTACAAATCTCTCTCTTCTCTCTCTATCCCCCCAGTGAAAAAATCGTGTATGAATTTCTGTCATTCTAGTTCATGCAATTCTGATAAACTTCAGTGAAATCATTTTACTTATCTGCTTATTCTTCATTGAGCTTTTGTGAAGGACTTTTTCAGATTGCCCATTTAGTTGTGGTTTAAACAAATTTATTACATCATTATCACTTTTTATTATGTATCTCTAAGGCAATGTCAGTAAATTGGTCAGTTTCTCTAAGCGCACAAATGCTAATATCACGGCTTCGGAAGCACAATGTCATATTAGCTTATATTAACTAGGTTTTGTGCAAAGGTGTTAGGGGCACGCTTAAATCCTCCACCCCCATACCTTCATAGTTCCCCCCAGAATTTTAATTTTGTAAGCAACTACAACAGCTGCAAGCTTGAATTATGTGGCGGAACACAGGTCAATGTAAGGTATATACACTTTCACATAGGCATGTCCATCAAAGCAGTGTGAGTTTGAAAAATGTGTATGGCTACGTGTAGAGTGTGGCTATGTGTAAGTACACCAGTGTTTCCTATCTCAGCGCAGAATCCTATATGACACCTGATAACTTAGTCATCATATGCTTTTTCTGGACTAAAAGTATGTTCTTTCACCTATTTCTAAAGTCACTATGGAGCATTACTTTTTATATTATGTTGTTGTTTTTTCAGTTGATGTTGTTGTGAGTGAACAGGAATTTCCATACAGTGGCCAAATAATATTGGCTTCCAGTATCCAGGTGTACAGTCATGTGGAGGAAAAGTGGCCTTTTTTCACATGCAGTTCAAAGAGAATAGGACAGGTCATAGGAGCCATGACGACCACTAAGACCACCATAAACAACTTGGTATGATATTGTATATCATTGACGACCATTACCAAATGCAGATCTTATGGCCTCACAGATGTAGTTGCAGGTCTTATAAGTCACGATATGGATTTAGGACTGGTAGTCAGTTAATTTGCTTTTTTCTTTATACAGAGAATGTTGGATGTTGTTGTTTTTGTTTTTTTGTTTTGTTTTTGTTTTGTTTCTTGTGATTGTTTAAAGTGAGACACTATACAGTGGTGTCGAATTGACTATTGGGGATATTTGTTTATATATATATGTGGGGACGTAAGTCACTTGTACTTTGACCCTCTCATATTTTTGTGTTAACTCGGTGTTCGACCCAGTACTTTGACATATAGGTGAAAGGGTAAAATTCATCTTTATAAAATCATCATGCACAATTTGTTCAAACACAGCCGACCTTTTTAAATTAACGTATGAGACCACTCGCGGCAATTTTTGGAACTTAAAAAAAAAAGAAGCTTTTCCAAGGAATTATTGCGCTATACACATCCTCACTCTATATAAGACTTGCTTACTAACAAAAGAAACAGGAATGAACCGAAGAAGCTTAGCACAAAAAGAAGCAAATATATAAATGTATTTATTGTTTGTTCTTAGCTAGTCAGCACATGTAACACACAACACTGTCACATGCATGCGTTCACTGGTTATACCAACACAAGATTTACATTGTATTCTCTCGGTGGCTTGGCATGTTGGGAAATGAACTTTCAAGTATGAACAGTGATGACTAACAGCGTGTTAACCAAGGTAGCGAGCGAACAAAAAAATCAGAAGTACAAAAATTACATACATTATGTCCAAGCATATTTTATATACAATAATATATCCCTGATTTTTTTATTGTGTTACCCCTGATATTCTCACACTCACAATTGAAAATCGGGGATGTTTGTTTATTTATTTATTTATATATATGTTTGGACGTATGTATGTCATTTTGTACTTTGACCCTCCGTATTTTTGTGTTCGCTCGGCGTTCGACCCCGTCCCAAACTTCACTAAACGGAATCCTCTGGTTTAGCGACCATTACCCGTATCACCTTAGAAATTGAATTGTTTACCGCTTTGAATTGTTTTGCGGGTGCAGTTAAAACTCAAAAACTTATGGGAGCTCCATTTCTATTCGAGTTAGTGGCGGTGGTAAGTTAATACACTATTTGTCACAGTTATAAGCACTACTCAACAGCATTTACTTGACAATTCATTGTGCACTAGACGAACCACGAAGGTAAGTCTTGCGTAGGTATGTTCAGTTGTGTGAAAGTATTGTGCGTTACAACTATTGTTGCTTCTTTTTCAATTCAAACAGTTGAGGGGAGTGGTTACTATGGCATTGAAACCCCTTTACAGTATATGCGTAATTTAACAACTCGACTTTATTTTAGTAGTTTGAATAACAATAGTGTAGTTTAAGGCTCGCTCGCCATTTGTGCTCAAGCACACCACTAGTTACATATATAATTACCACGGTTGAGTTTGCCGTCCTTCCCCTTAGGGATTGAAGACGTCTTAAAATTAATTGTAGTCTATATTTACAAGTAAAAAAAATAGTACACATTGTGATATGTTTTGTTCCAAATATCAATTAGTCATCATTGGATAACTGTTCTGGTGAAGTTAAAGCAATGTACAATGGCCTATCTAATTCTTTGTCTAATTTGATTAGTTTCATTTGTTAGAAAATTCTTTCCACATGAGCAGTGTGAGGCAGAATGTGGCAAGTGCATTTAGGATGCATAGCTTGTAATATCTCTTCTGCTGCAAAATTATGACACTGAGCAGTAATCATATCTTTTGGTGCGATAAATGTTGTCTGATCAGACGAAATGCTTTCTTCGTGATTTCATCAATTGATATAGTTTTTGTGGCTTTTTCAGTGTCCAGGTGCATAGAAGATAAATTGGAATAGGGGGTCTCCACTGCACTTGAGCTAGACAGGGAAGTACTTTGCCTCCCTTCGCCCCCCTCCCCCTGTCATCCACATATGCACACATACACACACACACACACACACACACACACACACACACATATATACACATCCCAGATATTATTTTGACTTTCGTGGAGACATTTGCCCCAGTTTTAAAGTTTTGTGGAAGTTAATATTAATATAATATAATATGGACGGTGTAAATTTTAACAACTTCTACTGTACTAAACTATCCTATTTCGCTAAAAATGTCTACATTTGTTAGAATTGCAAGCACGACAACACAAATCTTAATATCTTGAATTATGTTAAATCTAATTTTACTTTAAGACATACACTTTCAATGTAGGAATGTGAAGTGGGAGGTGTATGTTACGGTGACTACTGGTCTACACGCGTGCTGATGACTCCTGGACTTCTATACAACTATAGGTGAGGAACTCTAGAATGACTTCTTAACTGCATGGCCGTAGCAAGCGGTCCGGTTGGTCCGGTTTTGGCCGGACCAATATTTTCACCTTGTAGCCACACCCACCTTAGTTGCTGCGTAGAGCATGCGCGCGTAGGTTCAAGGATATTTGCAGCTGTTACATTCTCCTTCTAGCCCGTTATTCACTTGCGGAGCATATTCATGGCGTAGCATGCGGTCCGGTTGGTCTGGTTTTTTCCGGACCAAATGTTCACCTCGTAGCCACACCCACTTTAGTTGTTGTGTGTATAGAGAGCATACACGCTAATTTATTCCAGTGTTAGGTTCTCTTTCCGCCATTTTTTACCTGGAGCAGCTTGGTTTGCTCGCTATCGTTGAGCGCCCATACCGTCAATTTCGGAAGTTTTCTTCAGATTCCTTTCTGCCAAGTAAGCCGCGGTCTGAATAATCTGATGCTTCTCCACGCCATAAACAAAGAACAGATGCCATTGGTCTCAAAACAGTTGTAGAAATATTTTTATTGAGATTCCATTTACAGATCGAATATTTTTGGAAAGTGCTAGTCAACAATTACCATTTATGCATAAATAATATATAATCAATCTACAAATAACAGAAATTAATAAAAGTATAACAAAATTAAAAAAATATATATTGTCTTATCCCATCCTTTGCATTTGGCTGCTGAATGGGTCGATTTGTTGACAGAAGGTAATTTTCTTGAAATTGCATAATAAACTACATTGTACGTAGATGACACAAATAAATAATTAAATTAATATTATATATAATATATACAGGAAATTAATTGACCACAGACCACACCTACATCCTGGCCTGACCAACCAAAATTTGCTTGCTACGGGCTTGAACTGCACTAACTAGAAATACATAGGCCTTTTGAAATGATCTTTTATTGATTACTATATTTATTTCTCATATTCTAATTAGCCATTTCCATTTAATGCACACTTCGACAACCTGAAATACTATAGGGAGTGACTTAGAGTCTGGAATTATTTAACTCTTGTCACTTAATTTACTAACAGAATAATCCTGGAACAGTTTGTATGTGTGGCCGGGGACACACACACACACATACACACTGCACACACATTGTATTTCAACTCTTCATTTGAATGCAAATGAAAAGTGAAGAGTTCCCGGATCATTTGGTCAATGACCTGACAACAGCCATGCACAATTACCTGGTCTCACACACGCACGCACATAGCTGCAGTTATGAAATAAATGAAAGTAATACACATGATAGTTAGTCATTAGTTACACAGGAGCTCATGTCAGGTGTTACTATGGTTCTGTGATTTCCAGATAATGTAAGATTCTTCACTGCCAAGTTTATGATGACCAGTTCCGTAACATGAAAATATAATAATATTTTATTTTTATTTCTGCACACGCATTCAGCAAGTACAGACAAAACTGATTACTATGATGCCAAAAAAATTGGACTTATCATTACCAATTGTACTAACTGAAACTCAATTTCTGATGACCTCAGAGCTGCTATGTAGTTCAGATAGAGTACGCAGTTTATTCGTCTTCTATTTGGTGGATTCTGAGCTTCTGAACCTCGTACTATTAAATATTTTCGGGCGAACTATCAACTCAACAGTTAGTTTTCCAGCAGCCTTATTTAAAAAAAACAAAAAAAACAAAAACAACTAAATACCTGTGCTATCATTTAGATTTTTTTATTATACGTCAGAGCAACGTATAAACAAAAATATTGGAGTGTTATATTGGATAATTTTTTTTTTTAAATAAGGAGAACTGCCGCTGAAATGCAGAACGACACGTGGTGTCTACGGCAGTGAAAGGGTTAAGAGGACCTTCCACCACACAATATACACAAACATACACATGCACACTCATACACACACATTAATTTATGTACCCATTTGTGTCTAATGGATTATACATTATCACCTGAGATTTGATTTGAGGATAGTGGGGTGCAAGGAAGAAGTTGAGTGTTATAGAGGATTGTGCATGTGTATGTGTGTTTGTTAATGTTCATGTGATAAACAAACTATCATCTCCCACGTCTGTCTTGTGCTATCTTGGTTCTTATGCAGTGCCAGAGCAACCTAAACGGTCATGGCCATATAGGTATTTAGTAAACTGGGTGTGGCACCAGTGATATTAATTATGGTGAACTTGTACCTTCACAAGAATGCTTGATCGCAACTCTGATCATAATGAAGCCACTTGTACCAAGTCCTTCCAAAGGAGACGCTCCAAAATCTTTCTCTAAAAATTGACAAGGAAAGAAATTCAATGTCTACTGTGCTGGTGTATATTTCCAAGTAAAATAGATCTACGTGTACCTGTGATTTAAAGTCAGTGACTTTAAAAATGTTTTGCTTGTGGTTTTGAGGTGTGGCTTTGCACCTGAAATTATTCTAGAATTGATGCTAATTGGTAACACAGTAGAATGTCAGCCATTATGTAGACCTGAACTAGTGCAAGTGACTTGACTGCAGCCATTCGTGCCATTTACCAGCCTTATATTTCTCGGTTTTGTTGTGTTGTCAGTTCACACACTTCACACTTTAAAGTTTTGCTCGGTCTTAGTCTGTGCCATTGGCATTAAACTGAGACACCAGAACTGCCGTATCTGCATACTGAATGTTTGACATCGTGGTTCCTATGTTATTGTGTGGATGAGCACGACTTCACGACTTTTTTTAAAGCCATACAGATATTTTTTTAATGTTTGGCTGTCACCAGGAATTGAACCCTGGATCACAGGGCTTCATACAGAGGGGGGGTGGCCCTGGAATTCCCCTCCCCCCCCAGAGAAAGTTCCCCCCCCCCCCAAGAAATTTGAAATGGTAACTCAGAGCAAAATTCTTTTTTTATTATTAAAAAATGTAAACCAAAGCACAATTCTTCTACTTTTTTGTTGAAAATCTTAACTGATGCTGTTCCAAGGAAGGACAAGGAGTGTGTTCAAAAGTTTAAATGTTTCTGAAAAAATCCTCGTATACCTCTGATGTTTACAGTGGACAAAGCAGCTCATGTTAGGATTACCCTCCCCCAGAAAACAATCCTGTATGAAGCCCTACCACTTGCTTGACACACAAGCACTCTGCGACTCAGCTACCACAGTGAAGTGATAAATTAGCACAGTAAAAAAAAAAACACAGATAAAAAATAAAAATTTAATTGGTCTGTTGAGAATGAGACTGTAGCATAGCAGTACCCCTTAACAGTATAAATACAGAATTGGAGTGTTTTGCCGGCTGGTTGCTGTAGAGCGCTGTGCGATGCTCCTCTAATGAAACTCTATACCTAACCATATATAATTTGCTCACATGTGTGGCACGTTTTGTGGGTGTAGTTTTACACCTAGTTCTAAGGTGCTGCACAGCTTATTGTGTTAGGAACTCCACATCAACCAAGCAGTTTTCGGTAGTAGTAAATTGCAACTTTCAATCTAGAATTGTTTGCAAGTTGGAAATACAATAGATTTGGTATGACTGAAGACACTTTTTGTTTCATATGTGCCAGAAAGTTAACAATGAATACATGAAATGACTGAATCAGCTATTAATATATTTCAGTAGAACGAAATGTTTTTTATGGATGGTGACCAGACCTTTTCCTTCACCGCATGGTCGGTAAAGGGTCTGGCTCGCCAGACTAGCTGGAGAGTAAATCACACCCATTTCCTGGGCAGTAGAAATGCCAGAGAAGCCCCCTGAGTGGTCTCATGTTGATAGCCTAACATTTTTTAAAATTCTGTATTGTATTTAAGAAGCCTGTGAAAGGCAGAAAGTACATCTAATGAGTGAAAGGGCTGAGAAAAAATTGTGAAATATTATATTTTTTCTCTCTTGATTTTTAGATGCAGTGAACAGTAAGGAATTCTGCGGACTCATCTTATGGCATAACAAGCACAGAATTTTGTTGCAAGTGTGGGCCACTCCCCCACAAGAAGATGATGGCCTCCTAGTAAATTGTCCTTCTCAAGGTAACTGGAATGAAGCTGCGAACATTCTAGCCTGACTAACACCTGTCATTCTACCATATCCCACTTCTTTGTGCACTTTCATTGAACCTACAGGGACATTCCATCTCAACTGAGACTAACAAACGCGGACACTAACGTTTTTATTTTTTATGAAAATTAATTTCCAAATACATAATGACAAAATAAATGCTCAACTAAAATTTGAACTTCATAGGTTGATCTGCTTTTAATTTACGCTGATTTGAACTTTTGACCTTTTACGGTAACTCTGATGAAATTTCATAACTCTAGTTCTGTTTTTCCTATTGACATGCAACTTGGCTCATTTGAAAGCTCTATGTGCAGAGATTCTATTTCTGCCATTAAAATAAAAGCAATAAGTACTGTTACTCGCTAAAAAATTTGTTTAAATTGTTGACCTTTGACCCTTCACAATCATCAAGTGTAAAAAATTCTAAAAAAAATTTATAGTGCTAGAGCAACCATCACTTAATTTTATTTTAAAGTTACATGAATGGAAGTAGTCACAATCTCCCATTAGGCTCCATAACTCAGACACAATTTTCTATAGGCTATGTAATTTCTATAGCAGTTAGCTGGGCTCTTTCATCAGCGAATGCACACCCATTGCTGATTGCAACATGTAGATTTTATCATAGATGTCCAGAAACTCCGTAAATTGTCCATCCCATCCCACAGTCCCATGGGACAGTGGGACATTCCATGGGATGTCCACCTGTCCCTCTACAGATGCGTGTGTGTCCCACTGTCCATCCCATTCCATGGTCCCATCGGACAGTGGGATTGTCCATCGCATCCCACAGTCTCATGGGATAGTGGGACATTCCATGGGATGTCCACCTGTCCCTTTACAGATGCGTGTGTGTCCCACTGTCCATCCCATCCCATGGTCCCATAGGACAGTGGGACATTCCATGGGATGTCCACATGTCCCTCTTACAGATACTCCCACTGTTCATTCCATTCCACAATCCCATGAAAGTATTGTCACAATGAACACTTAGAGTCAAGCTAGAGCGCACGCGCGAAGCCCGTGGCGCGATTAGCGTTAGATTAGCGGAGCGCCAAAGGCGCGACGACACACTTTGACAAGCCGACTGAGCAAGCGAAGGAGGTGTCATGCTAGGTTTAATACGCAAGAAAGGGTAATTGCTGACAAGGTTACAAGTATGTTAAGGGTGCAGTACCACCGGAACCTGCGGTAATTAAGCGATTCAGTAGAATACCACAAAACCCGCCCGTAACTCGATCCAATTTACTCTCCGCGAACTGACTATTGTACGCGACTCACGCACAATTTGAACACGTACTAATTAACTGTACCTAACAATTTACCACAAAGAGCTTCCACCTCAAAGGACTACCAGTACTGTAGGGCAGAAGCAGCAGTGTAGATAATAATATTTGTTCACTAAAAATATTACTAAACAATATTATAAAATCATAACTCCATAGTAGCAGGGCCATAATCAAATACAATATGAAATGAACAAAATCAAAGGTTCTGAAGTATGCAATACTATCAAGGAACTGTGCCTTCTCATTGACCTCTCTACTGGAGTGCCATGTCCTCTCTTCTAAATAACCAGGATGTAGTATTCTTCCCTTCAGGAGGCATGACTTCTTAGGAGAACCGAAGGTCTACTATTCTCTCCTCTGGAAAACAAGGAAGCCATGTCTTCTGCTCTGCACTTTTGTTGTGAACCTGCCAGTTGTACCCTAGAACCAAGGAGTTGTGCCTTCTCATAATGGGAGCTCATGTATTTCTATGAAGAGCATGCCAGCACCTTTCTCTCCTGTTGAGGTAGATTAGACATAGTACTATGATCTAAAATTTGATTCAGGTCTTATTATTTTAAATAAATCAATAAAATATTAATTGATAATAAACAGCCTAATTGATAAATATATATTATTGTAGAAAGAAAATAACATTAGTCAATAAAAGTAATAATTCACATTTTTCTTTTAATGGTGTGCAAATATCGTATATAGCTATATTTATTATTCATCAGTCACAACAGTAACAGGGATAGAAAAAAAATAGCTCCTGAGAAGTTGAAGTTAACACACTGAAACTGCTTCTAACTTCTACCCGCTACACCAACCTTCTATCAAGCTCTCCAAAGACACCAAATCAGATTCTTCCTTCCAAGTCGCAGCTGTGAGCCGTGATATATCTATTCTAAACGAGTGACTCCAGGCGCCATTAATACGCCGCCGCTTCTTCATCGTCTAGGACCCTTCAGTACATTCCAGAAGTCTTGTACTCTACCCCGCGGGCCTCACTCGCACAGTAACTCTTCTTTTGTGGTTGCTTACCAGTTCTAATTAGAGCCGCCACCACCCGGAATTTTGCCCACAATAAATTGCGCGCTCAGAGTTGGGGGGCGGAGTTGAAGAATCAAATGAATACGAATCAATAGTTAGCTTTGGTACCTAAAAATCGATATTCAGAAGTACTGGATGGCCAGAATGAACTCATATTTTGTACACGGGGTACCAGCCACATTTAAAAAAACATTACAACGAGTTTTTTCTTTTAAATAGGATACAAAAAAAATAATTGGCGAGCGAGCGAAGCGAGCGAGCAACTCTAAGATGTAGGGAAATCCTGAATACGTCGTCGTTTAAACGCTCGCGCGCATATACGTCGTCGTTTAAACTGAATACGTTGGTCGTTTAAACGCGCGCTCATTCCAGAACTTCGCTGGCTCGCTCGCCCAACCAATGCTACACGAGCATGCTTAGCATGTGGACACTTCAGAGTATCCCCCATCCCCATTTCCCCCTTTACACGTTTCCCCCCTTTACACGGTTCCCCCTTTACATGTTTCCCCTTTTCTGTACTTTACACATTATTTTGTTATCATTGTTACTTTATCATGAGGAGTACCATTCTTTACCCTTTACCAATCATCATTTCCCCCTTTACATGTCATTACATATTCTACTACTAATAATGAGATGTGAATTCAGATTTGGCAACCTGCAGGAAGAAAACCAATGCAAATTCAAATCAAACGACCCCAATGCAATTGAAAGTGTCAACATTTCCCCAGAACTTCGCTCGCTCGCCCAACCAATGCTACACGAGCATTTTCTAGTATAAAAAATACGGCGTTGTAATGTTGTGGGGAAGCCCCTAGACTACCGCGGGGAAAAAAAATCGACTTCATAACTGCGACGGTCGCCCCTGAATTTCGCTGAATAGCCTTAAGGTTTGTACCGTTATTTCTCCGTTCCTGGTCGGTCTTTTTTCTTGAAACTTGGTTTATAAGAGCTGTCTGTTGGTGTCTGTTTCAACTGCAACAACAAAGTAAGCGTACATTGAACAGACAACGAGAATAATACATGCATAAACGCCTCCTTCTGTGCTGGTTTAGCGGCTGCGGTTTCAGTGTACTGCACTGCACCCTTAATGATACAATATTATAGCAACCACTCATTATCCGTACAATGTTTACACGCAATCTATTTCACAGACCCATTTTAGTTGGCCGTGTTTTAGTGGACCAAAATGAAAGGTAGAGAAACTGGCTGGGGGACCATGTAATTAGCATGTATTTTAGTTGGATGTGGTTAGTGGACCAAAATGAAAGGAGAGAAACTGCCGGGGACCATGTAATTAGTATGTGTTTTAGTTGGATGTGGTTAGTGGACCAAAATGAAAGGAGAGAAACTGCCGGGGACCATGTAATTAGCATGTATTTTAGTTGGACGTGTTTAATGGACCAAAATGAAAGGAGAGAAACTGCCGGGGACCATGTAATTAGCATGTGTTTTAGTTGGACGTGTTTAGTGGACCAAAATGAAAGGAGAGAAACTGGAAACTGCCGGGGACGCATGTACATAGCTGTGTTTTAGTTTTACCGTTTTAGTTTGGAGAACCAAATTGAAAGGATGGCAACTGCTGGGACCATTTAATTAGCATGTGTTTTTTAGTTTGCCTGTCCAGTGGACCAAAATGGAAAGGAGAGAACTGCCGGGGACCATGTATTAGCAATTTTTTAGTTTGACGTGTTTATGGACCAAATGAAAGAGAGAAACTGGGCTGGGGACCATGGTAATTAGCATGTGTTTTAGTTGGACCGGTTAGTGGCAAAAATGAAGGAGAGAAACTGGCCCGGGGCCATGTAATTACATGTGTTTTTGTTTTACGTGGTTAATGGACCAAAATGAAAAGGAGAGACCGCTGGGTGGACCATGTAATCTATCATTTGTTTTAGTTGGACGTGTCCAGTGGACCAAAATGAAAGGAGAGAAACTGCCGGGGACCATGTAATTAGCATGTATTTTAGTTGGACGTGTTTAGTGGACCAAAATGAAAGGAGAGAAACTGCCGGGGACCATGTAATTAGCATGTGTTTTAGTTGGACACGGTTAGTGGACCAAAATGAAAGGAGAGAAACTGCCGGGGACCATGTAATTAGCATGTGTTTTAGTTGTACGTGGTTAGTGGACCAAAATGAAAGGAGAGAAACTGCTGGGGACCATGTAATTAGCATGTGTTTTAGTTTGACGTGTCCAGTGGACCAAAATGAAAGGAGAGAAACTGCCGGGGACCATGTAATTAGCATGTATTTTAGTTGGACGTGTTTAGTGGACCAAAATGAAAGGAGAGAAACTGCTGGGGGACCATGTAATTAGCATGTGTTTTAGTTGGACACGGTTAGTGGACAAAAATGAAAGGAGAGAAACTGCCGGGGACCATGTAATTAGCATGTATTTTAGTTGGACGTGTTTAGTGGACCAAAATGAAAGGAGAGAAACTGCTGGGGGACCATGTAATTAGTATGTGTTTTAGTTGGACACGGTTAGTGGACAAAAATGAAAGGAGAGAAACTGCTGGGGGACCATGTAATTAGTATGTGTTTTAGTTGGACACGGTTAGTGGACCAAAATGAAAGGAGAGAAACTGCCGGGGACCATGTAATTAGCATGTATTTTAGTTGGACGTGTCCCAGTGAACTAAAATGAAACTAGTAACTGTACATTTTTTTGAAGGAGTGTTGGACATCTTAAACAAACTAATCTTAGAGTAAGGCTATATATAATTTTTCCATCTCATAAGGGGGGGGGGGGGGGGGTGGACTAATCATATGTGGGAAGGAAATTCTCCAATAGTCTGTCATATACAGAAAGTCAACAGTTGTACATTACAATGATGTAAATTATCTGTAAGAAGTTAGTTCATCTACAAGAGTATACAATGTAAACATGACATGTATAACAACATTGTTTACTAAATTGTATAATATAGTTTACAACATAGTATACAACTGGGAAATGGTGTGCTTTGGCCCACCCCTCCCTGTGTAAATAGCAGGATATCCTGCTCTGTTTAGCTCATGATGGCACTCCATAGTAGGTGGAATAACTGATAATTCTTATGCTAAGCAAGATCTGAAAACTGAGCAGATAATGACTGGATAGCTGTGGGAAGATTGCCAACATCAGATAAGAAGTTCAGCAGCTGCTAGAGAAGCTGATGTCTTCAAATATTTAGATTTTGGGAGCAGAAAGGGGATTTCTTAAGAGAACAGACATAGGATCTTCTGTAAGGTTGTGTGTAACTGAAATGAAATCTATGCACCTATACCATTTACAAGAAACTTACTGAAGTCCATCAAGAGGGAACATCTCTTTCTGTGCAGCTGCTATTTGGTATGTTTACAGGCAACCTTTGAGACTTGTAGTATACTTTGCTGACAATTTATGTAGCAGCCTATTACAGCTGCCTAATGCAGCTGGAACATTGGCTTAATTCATATCAGTAATTCATATCAATCTAATTCAACTTAATCAATTTCATCAAGGTATACGTGCTGTTACAATTATTGTTCCCTAAAGCTTGCAGTGGAACTAAAACAAAATTATAGGGCACTATCCCCTCATTTTCAACTTTACTTGTGAATAATAAAAGGAATTAAGCACATATTTATACATTATTATAACCTTAACTTTATTATTATTAGCTATAAAATTATTTCTTCACTGAGTCATAATAATAATAATAATATTGTTAGCAATTTATTTCTTGGCTTATATACTTGCTACTGAAAAAGCAAAGATGACAGACAGTGCTTGCTTATTTCTTGCCACCTGTCACCAATTCATGTTTTTTTCTAAATTCATCTGTCACATTAAAATGTGGACAGTTTGTTCTGTTATGGGAGCGTAGGTTTAAAACAGAACGGGAGAGAAGGAAAAAAGGCGTGATTAGCTAATTGTAATAAAAAAAGAAGGTTGCATCGACAGTAGGCGGCGTCGGTTTCAAAAAGGAGGTAAAAGAAGGCAGTCTCGCAAAACTTATGTCCACTAAGTAATAAGGAGCGATTCAGAAGCAGGAGAGGTAGAAAAAGCTGAGGTGGGGGATTAGAAAAACTGAGATAGTTAAGAAAAGAAGAGATAAATTATCTAATTTATAGAAAATTTCCATTTTAAAAACACTTACACTTTCCTTCAGTGTTACTTCTTTCTATAATAGGAATATGAAGTTCAACCCATTGATATTTCTTGTAGCAATATTATAGCTAGGTACCTGTTTAGTTGCAGTTTGTATTATTGCAATACATTTATGACTTCATGTCTGAGTTGGCAACATTTATAAAATTAATTATTTTACCAGCTGTTCTAAAGGCTAAGTGTAGAAATGGGTTGATTTTATTTAAGCAGCAATTATCATTTCAACTATAGTGCTATAAAGCTTCTTGATGATATTGCTGTTAGACTATAATATTGATTATAAGGTTTTGATTGTCAATGATAAAACTGTTAGAAACGACTGAGTCATAGTCAACTCATATCATCCTCAACCTGCTGTATAAGAATATCTTTGCAAATACAATAATGTCTTGTACTCACACACTTTCTAAAAATCTAGTGAGTTTCTTATATGATCCTGGTCTAAATAAATTAGCTTAAGACTCATGGTCAAACTGTTCAGACAGTTTTTGCTGAGAATTTGTTTTTAGATGATTGTTATTCTATCCACATATAATTGTGATTTTTTTCCCTGATACTGCAACGATGTTGTATCAGAAGCCTTTCATTTTTACCAGAAAATATTCCAAGCCTTTAATTGGAATTGCAAACCCTCCAAGTTTTAATAATCCAAATCACGGGCAAGCAACATTCATAATTAAAGTTAACAACACCTAACATGAGCATATTTAAGTCATGAATATTATGATTGAAATAATTGTCAGCATTTTTTTTAAAGTTTAAAGAATATTATAGCCTCTTCACATTTCGTAATTAAATCATAATATAGTTGAGTGTCATATCCAAGTGAACATGACGTAAACAAAAATGTCAACATTAATTAGACTGGAACTCTAATAAGTATGAATTTTCCTGAGATTAAAAAAAAAACACTTTCTGTATTAGCTTTGGCGCACGAAGTATTCTCAGTTGTCCAAACAAGAGTTTACACAGCTTGGCAAACTCATTCACCACTGCAGTATCTATGTGAGCTTTGGGTAAGTGGTTGGGTGCAGACAGAAATACATTGAATATTTTACAGGATCAGTAATTCAATCTCAGGGAAACCCTTTACCAAGCTAGATACAGTGAAAGAAAAATAATATGATGCTGTCTTTTCAGGCTAAGGCATCCCTAAATCTTTCATAATCGCGTATTATTATTATTATTATTTTGTAAATTTTTTTGATAGTTTTCAAAATACAGCTACATACAGCATGAAATAAGGGTTTGAAATCTCTCCTTGTTCATATACAGCAAGGTGGGTCCAAGTATCACAGCATAAAGCTATCTAAATATTCATCTGAACCTGATAATTTTTAATTTTTAACAATTTTTGTTAGTTTTTCCCTTAACAAGAATAGGTTCTGTAATGAATGTTTTTATAGATCTAAATAGACTTAGCCAATTGTACCATACTGCAGGAAGCTCTTAGGTTTAGAAGAAGCCATAGTTTGCTATAGTAGAGAGAATAAAAAGCATTGTGGCCAAGCCCTTTTTTATTTACGTACAAAGGCATCTTCTTGCTGAAAACTACTCCAAAAAAGACAGAAAATTACTGATATTGCTATACTTAACTTGCCTGTGGTAAGCTTGGTAAGCTTAGCTACCTAGCTAGCTATTATTTGAATCAGTTCACTCATTTGGATGTATTTATAGCTTCTACACTAACTATGCAATGAAATTGAGCGTTTAAAAATCAATTGACATGCTTCATGTAAATATTCAATATATTTAAAATAGCTATCACGAGTAGGACATACAGAGAACACCTAGCATCACATAGATATATGAGAGTAGAGGCAAACACAACAATTAAGCTTAGCTACATAGTTGTGAACTTTAACTTATATCATGCCTCCCATAGTGCACTTCAAATGTAGCTTAAAATAGCAGTAAGTTAGATAGTTACAAACTACAATGGTTTCGACTTTGTATTGAAGCTAAAACAAGTTATAGCTCTACTTTGTGGCCTGGTAATTCATATTACTACTACCACTGTTCAATATGTGGCAATATTTTGCAATGCACTGTAAATGAAATGTACTTCACCATTGGCGAAGAAGGCTCAGTACGGAGAATCCGATCAAACGTATTTGATGATAACAGTACTGTGCAGTATCATTCTATTATTATTAATGATAATATGTTAACAATTGCAATTGTTTCATTGCTTTTTAGAAAGTCAATGACAATAAGAAACATGATGTGAGCTGTATAAATGACATTAGTATGAAGAATACAATAAACATGGTTACTATGAGTCCTGTAGTAAATATTTAACCCTACCCTTACTGAATGGTTTCCTAAATACATGCTACATGAAATTCTACATTTTTGCCACATGTATTTTACGTTACATAGCTAACCCTCATTTTAAAGCTTCAGATTAAGTAGCTATGAAGTTAAGTCCCTCTTTGACTCCTACAATGACCACTAATTGTTTATTATTGTGTGTGGTTTGATATTGAATGGTTTCTCAGACTAAACACACCCACTTAAGAACTTCCTCTCTATCTTTTTTGTAGTACAATACCAACAATTATTGCATCATTTAGTTATTATTTTGATACTTATAATCTTTATTATTATTACTTGTGCATACTAGCTATTTGTATTGCAAAGATAAAATGTCATAATGTCTTAATTGTTACTTTTTCTGTCATTTTTGTTGCATTGTTGTTCTGTTATTTGTCTCAATTATATCTTTAACATTGCAGTTTATTTGTTGTTGTAGGAATTTGACTGTAGATACTCTGACATAACAAATTTTAAAGTCACAGGCCATATAAATTTTGCAATGAGATACTCCACAACACATTTCTAGGTGTCCCAATATCAATTCATATGTCAAAATAGAAATAATTAATCATCTTGCCTATTTTAGAAAATGGCAGCATCATCACTTTCTTCTCATCATTGACACCAGAATAGGATGTTTAGCCTACTTTATATCCTGGCCAGAAGAGCCAGGAATTGCTTTGTCTCCACAAAAAGTACATACAGGATGGAAAGAACAATAAACTCATTGGATATAGTTGGAAGCTTATATTTTTTATATGCTCCTCAAACACTGCATCAGTTTTTTTATCATTGTCAGAATAACAAACGGACAAAGTTTAAATGAGCTGACTCAATAATTTGCTGTGATTGTTTAATAACAAAAAGTGAGCGGGTTTGGGTAGATTACGTCTGCGCCGTGCTGATAATAGATTTAGTAGAGCCATTAGTTTAATTATAAGTTGTGGCATATATAGAACATAACTGGGCGTGACATGTGATGGGTTAGATAACTAGCATGAATATGATTATTACGTATGAGATGATCATATGGTAAAGTATGGTATTGAATAGAATAGAGAGTTCGAAATTGATATGTATTCAAAGTTCTTGCTTGAGTCTTGAGTCTTCGGAACAATGTCCAGAAGTCCTGGACAGGCTCCCGGGGGCTAGTGAGAAATAGAGAAGTGGTAGAGGTAGTTGACTGTATGTGTAGATTAGATAGGTATGAGATAGTAGTAGGTGACGATCAACGTCTTGATGGTAGTGATGATATACTTTTCTTTCTTCTTTACCGGTCTTGAGTGAGTGGATGGTCTTCAGGGATGCATGGGATGAGCAAGTTGGCTGCCCGCACGTAGCTCTTCCCTTGGCGCAGGATCCGGGCTGCGCGGACCTGGCCATCGTCGCCTGGAAACACCTCTTGGATGATTCCCAAGGGCCATTGGCGGTGACTGAGTGACTCGTCTTTTATGTAGACTAATTGTTTGACTTTGAGAGGTGTTGACTTTTGTTTCCATTTGCTTCGTTGGTGTAGAGTGTTAATGTAAATGTTGCTCCATTGTTTCCAAATATCTTCCTGAATTCTGGCAACTAATTTCCATCGTCTGAGTGAAGGTACGAATTTGGGGGATGTGTCTAGCGCAGGCGTGGCTAGAAGTGGCCTACCGATCAGAAAATGACCGGCGGTCAAGACGTTTCCGGTATGTTGATCCTCTTGGGTAATTGGTGCTAGGGGGCGTGAGTTCAAGATTGCCTCAGCCTCAGTGAGGACAGTCTCAAGCTCATCATAACGTAGGAGGTGTGGTGACGCGTTCTTCTTTAAGATGAGTTTCATCTGGCGGATGGCTGCCTCCCAGAGTCCTCCGAAATGAGGAGCTCTGGGTGGTGAGTGGTGCCATTGGATGTGGTGTGCCTGGCAAAAGGCTATCGTGGTCTCTCGTGACTCGAGATTCTCCCTCAGATCTCGAGTCTCCTCCCGGGCGCCTAAGAAATTGGAGCCATTGTCACAATAGATATGACCAGGAGAGCCCCTTCTGGCGATAAATCTTTGGAGGGCAGCCCGGAAGTTGACTGAGCTGAGGGAGGCACATAGTTCTATGTGAACTGCTTTGGTCACCATGCAGATGAATAATGCGGCATATGTCTTCACTGGCACAGGTTTCCTGACGTGACCTTGGCGAATGTAGAGTGGGCCAGCGAAGTCAACTCCAGTTACGTAAAAGGCTGGAGTGGGAGTGGTCCTGGCAGCGGGGAGCATGCCCATGAGATGAGAGATAGGTTTGGCATACGCCCGCTGGCACAGGGCGCAAGCTCTGCTCAATTTCTTGAGCAGATTGCGCAGACCTGAGATGAGGTAGGTGGAGGAGATAGATGCGTGGAGAGCTGAAATTCCTGGATGATGGTGAGTGACGTGTAACGTGGAACATAGTAGTATAGTGAACTTCGAATTGACGTCGAGAGGGTAGAGATGTTTCGGTTCAGAGAGGTTGTCAGGGTTCCTGACACGACTTTGGCAGATGAGAAGGCCATTGTTGATTGATACGTTGGTATTGGCGAGGTGATGACTTTTGTTTACAAGCTTACCCTGATTGAGGGAAGTGTGAATTTCAGGGAATGACTGCTTCTGCGAGAGAGCAATCAACACTTGCATAGATCTGTGAACTTCGGCTGAGGAGAGATCAGAGTCTTGTGTTTTCAAGCTTGCTTTCTTGGAGTTGTTGAAGAAACGAAATATCCATGCAACCACTCTGGTGAGCTTATGCACAGATGAGAATTTAGTCCAGAGGTCATTGAGAAAGGTGTATTGTCCTGCGTTGTCCCGAGGAGTAGGAGAGATGGTGAGAACGGATACTTCTTCTTGAGGTCTTGAGACTTGCGTTGTTGGCCATTGAGAAGGCGGTTGAGATAGCCATGGAGGTCCCTGCCACCATAGCTCGTCGTGAATGAGAGAGTTGGCTTCTACACCGCGGCTAGCATGGTCAGCCGGGTTGTTGTCAGTTGCAACGTGCCTCCAAGTGGTGGAGGGCAGCGTATCTTGGATAACTTGGGTCCTGTTAGCCATAAACTTGTCCTTGATTTGAGACGGAGACTTGGAGAGCCATGACAGAACAATGGAGCTGTCAGACCATGCAAACGTCATATTGGGGGCGATGTCCAGTGTCTTGGCGGTAGAGGCGAGAAGTTTGGCTAGCAGGAGTGCCCCGAGTAGCTCTGCTCTGGGCACCGTGATATGTTTGAGAGGGAGCACCCTTGCCTTGGCCGTAACCAGGGCAGTGTGGATGCTGCCATCTACCTGCACCGCGCGCAGGTAGACAACAGCACCATAAGCCACATCAGAAGCGTCTGAGAACCCATGGAGGGAAACAAACACAGATGGCTCCTTGAAGTACGTTCTGGAGATTAGGTGCTGCTTGATGGACGCCAGACCTTCCACCCAAGAAGACCAGGTAGACTTCATGTCGTCTGGGAGGGGCTTATCCCATGGTAGGCGGCGTCTCCATGCCTCTCTAAGGAGGAGCTTGGCCTTGATGGTCGCTGGAGCAAAGAGCCCTAAAAGGTCATAAACTCCAGCAGACACAGAAGCTACAGTCCTCTTTGTAACTGCAGCCGAGTCGTCGACATCTGGGGTAGATCCTTGGTGGTGTCCCAGTGAAGTCCTAAGGCTTTTGGTGAGCTTGAGAGATGTAAACGATTGTTGATGTCTTCCTCCCGCAGTTCTGGGGGAGTGTCCTTGATGAAGTTGATGGAATTGGATCTCCATTTCCTGAGATTCATGCTGGCATGTCTTAGCAGGTCGCAGAGCTGGTTGCGAAGTTGGATGGCTTCCTGGGTAGTTTTTGCACCAGCCACGAAGTCGTCCACATAGAACTGATGCAGAATTGCGTGGGCTGCTTGAGGGTGTGAGTCTTGGAAGAGCTCTGCCAAGTGCCTGAGTGATTGTGTAGCCAGGAACGGGCTGGAGGCGACCCCGAAGGTCAGCCTAGACATCCTGCAGTCAGCTATGGAGCCGCAGGGTAGACGTAGAAGGAATCTGTGAAGGTCGTGATGCTCCGGGTGCAGTAGGATTTCCCGAAACATTTTACCTATATCTGCGGTAAGTCCCACAGCATAGGTCCTGAACTTGATTAAGATGTCTTCGAGATGAGGGTAGAGGTTTGGTCCAACATGTAACTTGTCATTAAGGGAGGTGCCCGTGGTGGATCTGGCAGAGGCGTCGAATACGGGCCTAACTTTAGTTGTTGAGGAGCTGTCTTTAAAGACGCCGTGGACCGGTAGATAGAATATTTCATGAGGAGGTAAAAGTTCTTCCTTGGGGATGATGTGGGCATGGCCCAGCTTGAGGTAGTCATGGAGGGCTTCGTTGAAGATTGATAGCTTGTCTTTGGCTGATAATGACTTCTCGTTAGAGTAAAGTCTGGATAACGCCTGTCTCCTGGTGTCACCAAGAGCCGGAGAGTTGTCCTTGACAGGTAACTTGACTTGGATGCGATTGTCTTGGACCTTGACGTTGGTGTTGTAGTGCTTTAGAGTTTTCTGCTCATCTGGGGTGAAGGGGGAAGCTTCTGGAACTCGATCCAAGTCCCATAGGCGAGATAGATCATTGTGAAGATCCGAATCGTGGGGGAGAATGGTGTAAACTTGGGGTCTAGATGCCAAAGGGCCAACCACTCCGTAGCCAAATTTTGTGCTTATGAAGCGGTAGCGTTCGATGGCGGTGACTCCTCCGCATAAGTCCCATGGGTGCTCCTCCCCAAGCAGAATATCGACGACTCCGCCCATAGACGGGTCACTAAGCACCAGGCCGTTCTGGGAAGCCAGATGCAGGATGCCTTCTCTGTCTTGAGGAGGTGATGATGACAACTTTTTGGGGAAGAGCAGGAACTCGATGGGAGGGGTCTCGTAGTCGGAGACGGTTGATTTGAGGGAGGCGATGACCTTGTGGCGGGTACGGATAGTGCCTCGGTCTGCACCAGTGAAGGTGCCGTCGTGAGGGAGACGTTTGAGGTTGAGGGTGTCGGCGAGCTCGATGGACATGAAGCTGGCGCCACTGCCGTGATCTAGCAGGACGCGAGCCTTGGTGGCTTTGTCTCCAGTCTTAACCAGAGCGGCCACAGAGCAGATGAAGTTGCCGTTGGTCCTGCCTTCCTGAGGAGGTGGGGCAGGAGTGGGTGCAACCATTGCCACAGATGTGGGCGTGGTTGTGGGAGGTGCTGTGCTGGGTGCTGATCTGCCGTCCCTGTGGAGAAGGGAATGATGTCTTTGATGGCAGTGTCTACAGGAATACTTGCTGGAGCAGTTCCTAACAGCATGTGAGGGGCCAAAGCAATTGAGGCAAAGGCGCTTCTCACGAGCCAGCTTGTTGCGCTCATCCACTGGGAGAGCAGCGAACGTGGTGCACCTCACCAGCAAGTGTCCTTCACCGCATGAAGGGCACTTTGCTGGGGTGTGGTTCCTCCTGGACGACGGCGAGGAAGAACCGTTAGCAGGTCTGGGTGGACCTTGAAATTCAGGAATGGAAGGAGTGGAGGTAGGTGGGGCCGTCATGGATGAAGTGGGTGCCCGGGAAGGGGTGTGGTTGTCGGACCATAGTAGACGTTGGTTGAGGAATTTGATGAAGTCCTTCATGGAAGGATCCTTGAGGTCTTCCCTTAACAGCTTGTCCCAGTCCTCTTTGAGCTTTCCTTTGAGGTAGGGCCTGTATAGGTGGGGAAAGAGTTGAGACATGTGATCAGATAGTAAAGATTCAAGGTTATTGCAGAGCTAAAAATAGCATGCGGACATCGGTCAATTACCGTACAAAACTTGATTTGGACCGCACAATCAATGATATGCATGGTCATTGTGTCCGGCCAAAAGGTGTTGCATCAAAAAGAACCAGAAATAAAGTTTTCTCACTCGCTGGGGAAAAAATGCGATACGCGACAGGCCAAGAAGCAATAATTAAGTCGGTCGCGTGATCCTTCCGATTGTGCTGAATCAGCAACTTCAGTTCTTCAGAAATTGGGAGTCCGTAATGCTTGCGCGGAGTCGATTGCTACCTTTCCCTCAAGTTTTCTGCGGTGTTCTTCTGATCTAGCTTCTTGTTAGGCTTGTATGGTTGTGTCCAAGAAATCTACGATCTCTTCGGTAAGTTTATTTCCTGTTGTCAGCAAAATACAAGTGCTATTAGCTGTAGCTTCTTTTGTAGCTAGTGCTTGTAATCAATGAAGCGCTACTCCAAAGATATTGAAGCTAGACCTGGACCTTCTAAGCAAAGGTGTGTTTATCACTCAACGTTTAAAAAGTGGCAAAATGAGCTGGACAAAGAGTTTCAGGCTATGTCTTGGCTTGATTGTGAGGTGTCTGGAGCAAAAATAACAAAGCTTGCTTGCAAAAATTTGAAAGTAAAATTGTTGGCAGGAGAAACTACAGCAATAATTATTGTAATAAAATGGGTTGACCACTCAAAATAAGTCAATGTCCAGGCAAACTTGGATTTGTTCGGACAAATTGTCCAGACAATTTTTGAGTGTTATTTTTAGGTCTGTTATTGTAAGGCATAATGACTGATTCAACAAACTTCCTTATTGATGCGGCGTTGTCCTCAATGTGGGGAACGTTGGTGACTTTTTCCACTAGGAGAGGTACGATCAGCTGAGGTCTACCATAGTGCTCTTTCAAGCCGGCGATCAGCTCGTCAGTACTCGACCCTGTCGCGTGAAGTTGATCGACAAAGGACTTTCCATTTTGTGGGATGATGGACTGCCTGATGATCTGGTATTTGTCCTCTCGAGAGTATCCCTCAGCGCGGTGCTTAAGCTGCGAGACCAGCCCCAGCTCGAATGGCTTCCACAGAAGTGGATCCCCGTTGAACTTTGGTGTTTCTACTTTGAGGGGTGCCATCTTCAAGCTAGGAGGATCTGCTTTGCTCAGCTCCGCTGCATGGGACGAACGTGGTGTAGGAGTAGGTGTAGATGCGGCTACGAGGCGCATTAGATTGGTATACATGGTGTCGATATCCATGGAGAGATGAGATAGAGATTCGTCGTCGGGTACGGCTAGTAGTGATTCAGAGAATGTGGAGTAGGCTGTAGATACTTCAGTGTACTGATCTTGATGGGTAGAGACCGCTGAGTCCAGAGCTAGCAAATTGCGCAGCTTCTTGGACAGAGAGCGAGCATCTCTGTGTGCCTTGGAGACTGATGATAGGGTTCTGATTTCGTCCAGTAGGGAGTCGTGGAGTTCAATATGCTTTTCTCTTTCTTCATGAGGAGTGAAGGCATCTGGATCTGATGCGCAGGAGTCAATGGATAGTTGAATTTCGTCGTGTTTGTCCACGCAATCTGTTATGTCTTGGTGGAGTGCTGAAATTATGTCAGCTGATATCGAAGAAGGGTCTTTCTTGAGTAGTAGTTGCAGCTTCTTGGACAGCCGAGTGGCGACGCCTCTCTTTTGTCCCCTTTGTGCCTTGAGACGTTTGAGCTCTAATACTTCAGAGTCTTGAAGGGAATTTGCCGTGTGCGTGTACGTCAGATCCGTGGATGCAGACGAAGTAGATTGCGAGTCTTCAGACATGATCAGGTAAGAGGTCGACACTGTGAGTAGTGAACTTGGAGGGTACGTAGCCGTCACTTGGAAAAGTGAAGACTGACTGAAGACTGGTAAATGGTCGTCAACCGGAAAGGAGTGAGAGAATTGTAACACCCGGCCGCAGAGAAATGGCGGCAAATGCGCAGAGTTGAGAAAAGTTGTAATTGGAGTAGAACTACGGCAGAACTTCGGCTTCGTCACTGGAAAGTCTCGGAGGCTCGAAGGACCATGAGCGGGTTTGGGTAGATTACGTCTGCGCCGTGCTGATATAATAGATTTAGTAGAGCGATTAGTTTAATTATAAGTTGCGGCATATATAGAACATAACTGGGCGTGACATGTGATGGGTTAGATAACTAGCATGAATATGATTATTACGTATGAGATGATCATATGGTAAAGTATGGTATTGAATAGAATAGAGAGTTCGAAATTGATATGTATTCAAAGTTCTTGCTTGAGTCTTGAGTCTTCGGAACAATGTCCAGAAGTCCTGGACAATAGTACTACAGTCAGATCATCTGATACAATTGTACATAAATTATACTGAGCTTCAATGCCACTTTTAAATGTTTGAGAAAACATTGGTAGGGTAGAAAATATTATATTATATATTACATATAAAGTTATACTAAATTGGATACTAGCTCACACGTTCAAACAAAAAGTAAAAAATAATTGACTAAGATTATAGACTAATCTATCATCTAGGAATTCATTTCAGATAATATTATTGTGATTAGATCATCCATATGTGAAAAAATTTCTTATCCAATACTGCTTCAGGTTCCAGTCCATGAGAAGTAAATCAATATGTACTATTTTAAGATAATGGCTGTTGATTTTCAGAGAAACATTAATCCCTGGAATTTGAAAATTTATTCTCATTTAAAATAATAATGAATCAATAGAAAAATATTACTAGCTAGTGTGGATATAAGATCACATCTCATGGCAGCTTTGTGCTGACAAAACTAAAGCGATCAAGAGGCCTTCCACATTAACACATAATATTTTGCTCACCATCCTGCATAGTCACTAAGTTAAATTGAGGGGCATAACAGGGCAAAAAGTAGGGCAAAAAGTAGAATTTCCTGTCATCACAAATTTAGGAAACTTCATATTATTTTTACCACCATTCCTGTAGAGGATAGGGCTAAATGCCATCTCACCCTCCCATCGAAATTATAATGATATTCATTGTAATCTTTTTTATAGATATATTAACTAGATATTAATTCTTGTAAATTTGCACGCAATCCATAAAATTACAAAGCATTATTATGGTAATACCAGAAAGTTATTATAGTAATAACACAGCTGTTCAACCATTGTCAGTAATAGTGTGCTGCCAGAAGGTCTGGTCGTAACAATTCATTAATCTTCATGCCACAAAAAATAAAAATTACCCTCCCCCCTGCCAAATTTCTTCTTGATCAGTTACTGAACATTTATCAGTAAAAGCCCAAACTTTATGTTTGTGATGTAGTAGACTTGAATTAGGAAAGGATCAAAAATTATTAGTCCTGAATTGTAAGCAGCAGTGCAAGTATTGTAGGATTGTGAAATTGAAAGCAAGATAGTTCTACAGATGAGTAAGTGGTTGTGAGGGGAGGGACCTTACTGAACATGTGTTTCAACCAAACTTGACTTTCTATATAAATAAAACATGTTCAACTCAGATGTCACAGTCGAAATATTACAGTTTCTTGGACTTCTACCACCCCACCATACTAGTAATTTTAGTTAAAATTTAGAATTACTTATATTGAAGGAGGAGTAGTAATAATGCAATTATATGAAAGTATTAATCAAATATGATAAAAAATTAATAATAAAATTAATTTGGGTCCTCATTGGAGTAAAATTGTATGAATAGCTAATTGAAATCTAACTCATCAGAATATTTGGAAAATAGAGACTAAACATCACACAAATGCAATTGTGTGAAAAACAACTTTGTGTAATTTGAAATTTAATAATGATAAATATTGATGATCATGTGCCTTTCACTATTAGTAGAGCTAATCAATTAATGAAATGATTAAAAATTGAAAATAATGTCAATACTTATTTAGTCAGGGTTGTATAAGCAACATTTTCTGTTAGATGAATTCCTTCATACTTCATACTCACTGATAGTATCTGAGTGTTGGGAGTAGAAGATCTCTCTGTTTTATGTTTGAGTAATTTATTTCTTTTCAACGCACAAACTACTCCACACAAAACACCAATAAATAATCCTATTAGGAGTCCACAAATAAGAATGCCGCACAATAATACTGCAAACTCAGTCTCAAAGTATCGAATGCCAGAAAAATTCTATAAAATGTTTACAAAAATTAAAATATTAACATGTACATGTCTTTGTTTGACAACCTTACTAATTCAGAGGAAGCTGCTGCAGTGGTCTGACTTACTTCAATGGAATTAGTAGACGTCTGTTGTATGACTTCTGCAGCACTAGTAATAGAATTAGTGGTTGTTGGCGCACAAGGTATTGTCTCCCATAGACCATTCTCTCCACATTCAATAACGTAGGGAGTGGTTGGATCAGACTGGCACAGTAATTCAGCAACAAATTCACCAGAAACATTAATTTTATACTTAATGACAGAGAAAGTGGAATTTTCTTGAAAAAATGGACACCTTCCTGGAAAAGAGAAAGTTCATTTCATATAACAACTTTTTTTTACTAATTTTTAAATAGTGATATAATCATTGGTGAAAAATTAGCATATAGCTGTATTAAGCTCATCTATTCAAGAGCTGCAACAAGCAACACAAAAATATCCATATTCCCATTACTGACAATAGTCATTAATACTTTGATATAACATATCAAAGCTAGGGAATAATCATGAACTTAGAAGTAGTAGCTCACTCTGGGAAAATTACATGAGGTGTAATAGTTATATAAATTCCAATTACAAAGTCAAAGTGCTGGCTGAGGGCATATATTAAGCAACTGAACAGATACTATTCGCTTATAATTAATAGAAATCGGTAAAAGGCTTACTCATTAAAATTTAAGTTTAAAAAATAACGTAATTTATTTTAACATTGAATGCTATAATGTTAGGAGAGTAACTAAATCTAAAGATTACTTTTTAATTTGACTTACCAAATGTAAATACAGAGCTCACTGCTTCACGATTTGAGCAATAAGAGAGGTACAAATTATCAACAGTTTCATTAAGAGAGACTAAAATCCATCCTGTGGTTATGAACTTCCATTCAGCATTGACAAGAGATAATAAATAGTATTGAAATCCTACTGGACTCCAAGAAATGTTGAAGTTATTGCCTTGTGGTGACAGTATTATTTGTCTGGGCAGTATAAATTGATCTAAACGTAAAAAAAGAGAATATTATTAC